>Ga0100403_1000133_pt1 | contig 67501 bp, 80 predicted proteins | sample CryGeymet201501t_FD_83663 | JGI IMG/M metagenome (GOLD analysis project Ga0100403, IMG submission 83663) | Groundwater microbial communities from Crystal Geyser aquifers in Utah, USA - Crystal Geyser metaG 2015-01t | ecosystem: Environmental > Aquatic > Deep subsurface > Groundwater | place...
ACATCCTTCACTTCTGTTTTAGTAGTCTTTCTTCGCTTCAATTTCATTATGATTTTTCCTATTGTAGAATGTATCTACTAATCTCCGGGTATAAAAACTCAATTCGATCTTTATAAAGTTCCCAAACTTCCTCTTCTCTTTTAAAATCAATACACATTATTAATCCAAAAACATGTTCTTGATTCATCACTATCAAAACTCCATCAAGCGATTGAGACAAAAAGAACTTCAATTCTGAAAAGTCAACTGAAGCAGCACTCACAACAGAATCAATATACATAGAATCAAAGAAATAATTTTTTCGATTGAACCTATCAAAAACATGAATGAAAATTCCCTCATCACCACCCAAAACAAACTCTCCTAATATCTCTGCTTCCTCTTTCTTTTTACTGACATCTGAAATAAAATTAAAAAGATCGGTTAAGGGAGAATCCAACTTCTTTATTACTTCTAAGATCTTTCTTCTTTTAATAAAAGCAGTATTTACAATATACTCTCCATTTGTAAAATAATTTTCATGAAAGGAGTTTTTATAATTTTGTTTAAAAACAATATCCTGATAGTGAGGAACATAGAGATTGTAATAGTATAGCATTTCATCCGATTGAATTCTTTTTGATCTCCGTAATTTCATTTTTGTTTGTCCTAATGAACTTAATAAATAAAATCTTGGTGCAGGCCGGATTCTCACCGGCACGTATGCTTATTAGCGCGGTTATCATACAATCAGGGCTGCATCCTAAGTTGCTTTCCGTCTCCGTACTTGCGTGCTTCCTCCCTGAAGGTTGGACAATTGATCGTTGCGTCGTCCGCGTCTCCAACGCAGGCACATTGCGCTGTGCCACTGCACCAAGAAAGTATTCATACTGTCTTTTGAATATAAACATCTGGCTGCAAGGAAGCTCTGCAAATCTCCAACTGCTTCACAAATCTTTTAGGAAATTTAATCCCCTTAGAATACATATTGATATCAAGGGCATTATGTTTGATCCATCTTCTCGCCGTTTTTGGTTTTATTGTTCTCATTCTCTTCCCCCTCTTCCAAGACTGAAAATGGGCAATGACCGGTCTGCTAACTCAAGCCGCACACTGGCATCTCGGCAAACGTCCTTTCCGCCAGCTATGGAATGTTCGAGTTTCCTCATATTTGCCATCCAATAAACCAGTCATTGCCCAAAACAAACTACTCCCCTTCTTCCTCCAATCGATCTGCTTCTTTGGCACAATCAGTCCAGACTTCGCATTCCTCACATTCATCCAGTTCGTCAATGTCCTTTCCAAAAGTTCCCCCCTGAGGGCATGCCGATTTTCCCTTCTTTTCAACCTTCTTTTCTTTTTTATCTTTATTTCTCAAAGAAGCCCTTCTGCTGGGTTTCTCTTCTTCCTCTTCTTCCTCTTCTTCTTCGTCGTCTTCAACTTCATCTTTCTTTTTCTTTTTTACTTCCAACTTTCTTTTCGGAGGTTTCGGAGAAGGTTTATCCTCATCTTCATCCTCATCTTCATCCTCTGGATATTCTTCTTCCTCTTCTTCCTCTTCAGAATCATCATCTTCTTCATCAAGTTCTTTGTCCGGGACTCTTTTTTCCTTCTTCCTTTCCCTCAAAGAAACAGAAGATTTTTCCGGCTTTTCCTCGGTCTCCTCATCATCCTCCCCATGATAAAGTTTATACACCTCATCATAAGTGGGAATATGAATCAGTTGATCCAATGTATGGGCCTTCTCCAAAGCTTCATCAGGAATGTCATAATCCCGATCAACAAATTTATGTCCAATGAACTGAGTATTGGTCCCAGTTCCTTTTCGGGTAAAAGAAATGCTTTTTCCTTTGTCCGAATCAATATGAGAAAAATCAGTAAAGGCTTCGATTCCTCCAGAGCGGACTCGGGGATTCCGGGCCAACTCCACCAAGTACCGCTCCATCAGATAGGAGGAGGTATGCCAAACCTGGACTCCCTTGTTCTCTTCTTCTGAAGAGTCATAACAAACAATGTTATAAATCACTCTCGGAAAGCGGCTCACCTTCAGACTGTTGATCAGTTCTTCATCCGGGGAAGCTTCATTTAAAAGTCGTTTTCGATCTTCACAAATCGGACACTTTTTATTGAAGGTCTTTGCCAGACAAACCACCATCTGATCATTCGGTCCCAATCCTCCATGAGCAAAAACTTCCAGCTTGTATGTGTCCGTGCCTTCAGCAACTTCAGGATCAGGATCATTCGGTCCGGCAAAGTAAGGAATAATGTCAATCAGATGATCTCCTTCTTTACACTTCCAAAAAGTAACATCAGTGAGATTTTCTTTGAAGATCCCTCCCCCGGAAGGTTCCGATTGATCATAGGTTCTCTTGACCCTTTCCCGGGTGCTTTTTCCATACAACTCCCTTCTTGAACTTTTTCTATCCCTCTTCTTCATGTTTCTTTCCTTTCTCATACATTTTCTTGGTTTCAAAATAACTTCTGAAAATTCCAGAAGACAATACACGAATCAAAACATACAAAACAAAAAGAAAAACAATCACCGATAAGAATATTTTTAGATATTCACTCAAGACTACTTCACCATCCTTCTCTTCAGTGTACTTTGTTTTTGATGTAGTTTCTTAATTTCACTGGCTCCTTTTCTATAAGAATGTTCTTTTGCTTCCGCAGGAATATTGGGTTCAGAATAATAACCTCCCAACCACAAACTGGTCATACTTTCCAGGGCTTTCTTTTTGGAATCCATCGCCCACTTGGCCGAATCCAAAACATTCACATTTTTATTTGCTTCAATTAACTCTTCTTGAATCTTCTGAAACTCTGCACTCCTTCTGATTTCCGAGTCAATCATATTTTCGGTGAACTTGCTTCCTTCATCAATAAATTTCTGACGGAATTTCTGATCCAACTCCGCCCTCAAAACCTTCTTTTTTTGTTGAAGAACATCCCTTTCCTTTACCGCTTCAGCATACCTCTCCGACCACTTCATGTATAACTGAGATTGTTTCTCCCACTCATGATCCAAAGCATACTTGTCAATTTCAAGATCCTCTTTGTACCCCATAAAATCACCTCCTTCTCTTTTATATTATAATAAAGTTTCAATAATTTTTAAAAAAATCATTTCATCACCACTCGATAACAGGCTCCTGTCAATCCGGCCTTCTTGCTATACATAAAAGACTCGGAAAACTCTTCAATGATCAATGCCGCATAATTGTTTTCTCCTTTCATTAAAACTGAATTCATATAACCCAAAATTGCATACCGGATGCTTTCTGGTTCTTCCTCTACTTTAGATAAAATTTCAGTCACTTGTTTCCACTTTGAATTTGAATTCAAAAGTATTCTACAAAGATCAATTACTCCAGCCTTGCTTTGAATATGATAGTTTTTGATTGCATCAATTAAACCACTTTCATCAGACATATCAATTACAGAATCCAATATGACCAAAGCCTGTCTTGGACTTCCTTCGGAAGCTTTCACTATTTCTCTTAGGGCCTCTTCTGGAACTTTCTTCTTTTCTTTTTCACAAATATCTTTTAAAAACTTAAACATCTCCCTTGTGGATAAAGAAGAAACATAAAAAGTCGAGCATCGGTTTTTTATAGTGGCAATCAGCTTTTCCGGTTCAGTGGTACAAAGAATAAATCTCACATGCTTAGGAGTGTCTTCCAGAAACTTCAGCAGGGCGTGCTGGGCATCCGACGTTAATTTTGCAGCCTCATCAAGTAGAAAGATTCTGCTCTGTCCTCTCATAGGAGCCAAAGACATCTGATGTCCAATTTCCCTTATGGTATCAATCCCTCTCACATTTGCCACATTCAACTCAACAAAATCCTGATCAGAGCAGTCAAATCTTTTCTTGAGTATTCTTGCCAAAGTGGTTTTTCCGCAACCACTCGGACCGCAAAACAAAAAAGAATGAGGGATTCCCTTTTCTCGATCAGTGACCGATTTCAAAGATTGAAGCATAGAAGAATTTCCTACTACTTCATCAAATCTTTTAGGACGATACTTCAGATGAAGGGGAAGCTTATCACTCATTGTTATTTTCCTTTCTCAAACCTTAATTTCCTTTTTCTCATACCAACTACCATTAATCGGGGTGACTTCAAACTCCGCCTCCAAAGGAACAATAATCCAGTCAAATACTTTACGTATTTTCCTCTCCATAATATATTTGACCGAAGGAAGAATTTCTTTCTCCTCATCTGGACATAGATCAAATACAATAGAGTCATGAATCTGACCCATGATTTTACTCTTCCAGTTCTTTCTTCGAAACAGACTATAGATTTCTATCAATGACCACAACAAACAATGAAAAGCGGTCCCTTGAATTGGATAATTAGTGACATCCTTTCTGGACATATATCCCTGAAAACGAAATCCTAAAAAGGTTTCTATAAAACCCTTCTTCTGATATTCTTTGTTTATTTTGTCCTTCCATTTTTGATACTGCTTAAATCTGATATTCCAAAAAATATTCTCTGCTTTTTTACAATGAGTTTCAAATTGAAAATAATTTTCCAGTCCCACACTTTTCAGATGATCCTTTACTTTCTCTCCAGAATTGGTTTCCAAGTTCAGGCAGTTCTTCCATAGAGATTCAGCACAACTTTTATACCAGTCTCCATAGAACTGAGGAAACACCCAGTTATTTTTTGCATAGAATCGAATCGGCTTACTAATTTCCTTCTGTGGAAGTTTCCAAATATCCATGGCAGTGTCTCTATGCATATCCGATGAAGGATCAGTCACATACTTTATCAGATTCTCGTCCTGATTATAACAGGCTGCAATTCTCACTTCCAATGAACTATAATCCACTTCGCATATCCGATTTCCCGAACTGGGAATAATTCCCCTTCTGGTTATTTTTTTTGCCTGTTCATCCCTCACAGGAATATTCTGAAAGTTGAAACGAGAAGAGGAATTATGAACACATATCTCATTTGCTATAAAATTATGATACTTCTCTATCTCAATATCGTAGACATCTACCTCTTTATTTGTCCACTCTATTTTCGATATGCAATGATTTCCCACTTTAAAACTTCCGAATTGATTTGCCCATCTTCTTTGAAAGGGAATCTGAAAATATTTATATAATTTTTCGAGTTTATAATAATTATGGCCAAGCTCCCTTTGTGCTTTTGATATCCCTAACTTAGACAACTTGATAAATCTATTTTTTGAGATATACTTTCCTTTTGAATCAAATCTTATCTTTATCAAGTCAACCTGAATATTATACAATTGTAAATACGTTCTAAAAGTAGAAAAACCAATTCCTCCTGCAGATATCTTTCCTCTACTTTTAAACAACAATCTCAGTATTTCAAGCTTTGATAATTTCAAACAACGAGGGTGATCAAAACCTCTCCTTATCAAATTTTTATACTTTCCCTCTCTCCATCCTTTTTTGACCGCTTCAATATTTTTTCTTCTTATCTCTTGATCATCCAAACGACAATGAATTCGAGCGTGATCCCCTGCGGTCATTTTTTGAAGATTACTTAATTCATGATTTAAATGATTTCCGTCTTTATGGTGAACTATCTCTCCTTCAGAAAGTCTTTCCATCAAACTCTCATAAACAAAATGATGCTCCATTACCCTCGAATTATTTTTTCCCGTATGTCCCGTAAAATATAAAGAGTCTCCCTGACGAACACCAGATAAAACGGAGATTTTTGGACTATATTTACTCTGTTTCTTTGTTCTAAAATCCCCCGTAAGATACTGGGCCTCTACATATTCTCCAGACACCAATCTTATTTTATGTTCCGGGGTGACATCAATATATTTTCCTTTTTTCTTCTTTCCATGAAAATAAATTCTTATTACTTCTCTCCTTCCCGTCTTTCCTGCCCATATAACCTTTTGAATACTTGGATTCAAATCATCATCAAAGCAATAAACATGATCTCCTTTCCTAACTTTCTCAATTGGAACCCCTTCTGGATATTTAACAAAATCTCTCAACACTAATATTTTTGTTCCTTTAGCTACACAAGATCGATATGTCTTCACAGTATGAAGATCAAAAAAAGGATGAATCTTTCCATCAATTACTTCTCTCAAAAACTGAGCCAGATATGTTCCTTTTATTTTATCAATCTTTCGCATCTCCAATAACTTCTTCACAAAAGGAATGTCCATTCCATATAAGGCTTCTTTGTCAACCGAATCCATTCCTTTTCCTGTTGACTTTTTGGACTCCATTTTCATCACGGAAAATAATAACTCTCTCAAGTCTTTGTCAGAACGGATATTCAAATCTCTTTTTGTCTTCTTTTTAAACTTTTCAGACTCCTCCCCTTCACAAAGTTCCTTTTCCAACAACTTCAATTTTCTTCCAAGCTTTTTATTCTGAGCAAGATAATAAGGATGATCTATTGAAATGCCTCCACTCTGAATTTGAGATAAACAAAGAAGTCCTTTATGGAAAAAAGAATAGGCTTTTCCAAGTCCTTTTTTTCTTTCAAATAACTTTGTCTGATCTTCTTCATAGAGTTTATAAGCAAGTAAAGCATCCTTGGAACAATACAATAAAAGATCCGATAGAGGAACCTGATCCAGTGAATTTCTTCCTTCAACTGTTGAAGCAGAAATGTATCTCTGGACAGAAGAGTCATAAGGATAAATTCCATACTTGATATAGGCTTGAAATTTGAGTCCCGAAAACTTATCCCGGTTATCCTCTATATGGGCACCATTCATGGTGCACCACTTCCATCCCTTCACCTCATCAATGCCAAAAAATTTCCGACTCCATATATCTTCAAACTTGAGATTATGGGCCACTTTTTCAATTTTCTCATCCAGTAAAATTCTTTTCCACAAACGACCAATTTCCTGAGTTTGAGAAGTATTCCAGTGAGGATACTGATAGGGAAAAGCAAAGGAAGAACCAGACTCCGACACTCCAATAGTCCATATCTTTTGATCCTTTCCAAAGGGCTTCAAATTACTGGTCTCATAGTCAAAAGCAATCAAAGTTTTTCTTTCAATAATTCTATGAAGTCGGTCACAAACAGAATCAAAATCTTTGTCCACAGCAATCAATTTATCCAGATTCAAAATGGAAGGATGTTCTTTCTTTGTCTGGATATTTAAAAGGGCCTTCTTAATATCTCTTTCAAAAACAGAAGATAAATTTTCATCATGCTGATTTCTTAAAAGATAAGAAGGATGATACATCGGAAAGATCCAGGCATTACTACCCAAATCGGGAATACAAAGACCCCTCCAACGATTTATAGAAAGATTGGTGAAATATCCTTGATAAAAAGATTCTATGGCTGCTCCTCCAAGAAGCCAAATGCACTTCGGTTTCGTTTCTTTTATAGTCTCTTCCACTTTGAATCTACAACATTTTAATTCTTTTCTGGTGGGTTTTCTGTTTTTTGGGGGCCTGCAATTCAAGGAGTTCACTTTCCAAAAGTCTCGATCTAAATCCAGATCATACTTTTTCAGTCTGTCCCTTAATAATTGGCCCGCTTCTCCAATCAACTGAGTAGGCTCTTTATATCCAAGTTTCTTCCAATCTTCATCCTCCGATTTTCCAGGAGCCTCGCTTACAATAAGTATTCCCTTTCTTCCTTCTCCAGTATAACTCATTTTCGGAGATTTACATTTTTTATAAAGACCACATACCTCACAATTATTTTTTGTTTTAATTTCTTCTGCTTCTTTTTGAAAGAATCCTTCCATCAGAAATCATCTCCGCAAAGGTTCACTCTGTTATTTCTTTTTTCTTATTTCATAAAACTTCTCCCCCTTAGTACTATCTCTCCCAAATCCGCCCGATGGAGAATACTTTCCAAAAAAAACCCTTTTCAGGCGATATTTATCTTGAAAATTTTCTTTCAAGACATCCGATAATGGATAGACCCTATCTCCTAAATTTATAACGAAAACCCCTTCTTGTTTTAAAGAAATCATTGTCTTTTCCACCAAAGGAATAAAAAATCCATTGATCCACTTTTCAAAAGACGGGTATCTATTTAAAGAATTGGTCTCCTCATCAGAATATACTTCTGTATCATAATAAGGCGGGGAAGTTAAAGCAAAATCATAAAAATTACTTTTTAAACGGGAATCTTCAAAGGGAAGCTTCCATATCTTTGCCGAAAATTCAGGATTCATTCCCTTTATAAAATCATACAATTTCAATAGTCCCTTGTATGTTTGAGTAGAAGGTTCAAACGCTTCATATGTACTTCCCACAACGGAAGCCCCTATCATTCTTCCCCCCCACCCTCCACAAGGATCAAGAATTTTTCTCGTAGAATCCAACCCATAAAACTTATAAATATCCCTTGCTAAATAAGGCGGGAATTCCTGAATGAAACCAACTCCCTGTACTCCAGCTTCTATATAAGTTAATAGCCCTCTTCTATTTTCGATTCCTTTAAACAGGGCAACTCTTGCCATCCCGGAAACTACTCTCTTATCTTTTAAACCCTCAAATATAGAAATTCCCTTTGTACTATTTATACTTGAAGTGGATAATCGATGCGGATTAAAAAGAAGACTTGTTCTTATTCCTACATCCTGTCCATTCATCAACTTCCCATATTCTATACATTCATAAAACCTATTTGTAATAAAAGAAACAAACTCCTCCAAAGTAGCATCTTTCAAAACAGACCATAGTAATTCTGTAAGCTGGTCCCTGCTTATTGACTGATGAGAAACATCAAAGAACAATCCTTTTATTTTCCTTTTTGTAATCATTTATCCTCGTCCACTTCTTTGTTAAAGAATAGCAAAACATGTTGAAAATTATCTGATACAAATAATCCCCGCCCTTCTCCACAAATCATAATGGTAGAATGATTCAAAATCTGAGAAAAAAACTTTGGATTTATATTAAAAAAGAAAGACTCCCCCTTGTATTTAAAGTCGATCTTTTTCTCTATCCATCCGGTTTCTTTCTTTCCTTTACATTTTATTCCCTCACTAGAAATAAGGACTTTTATAAATTGATCCGACTCAAAATCTCCTTCTGTGAAGAAAGAAACATCTTCAACGGCTTTCTTCAATTCCTTGGGCAATCGCAATTTTCTTCCCTCAACTTCCATAAACTTACTCACATCCGAAAATTCATCCAGGGACCTTCTGCAACAGAAAACCAGTTTGTCCTTTTTAAAGTAAATCCAGGACTTGTCCAGACAATAATCAGTGAAACCAAACTTCAGTATTCCGGGAATAAATCTTCCGGGAATCAGAAAACTTTCACTGAATTTCTTTTCCACCTGATATCTACTGATACGGAAATTGTCTGTTCCTGATACAAAATTTCCATCGCATAAAACACACGACATCCATCCATGTAGAGCATGAGGAGATATGGAAAAGGAACAGAGATCAATGGCTTCATCAAAGTTTTTCGGAAGAGAATCCCATTTAATTTTCTCCATCTGAAAAGAAGGAGATTCATTGATGAAAAGACAAGAAACCGATTCCAATATGGATTCTGTATTGAATGTGGCCAGGGAAGCTCGGGTCTTATCAGTTCGAACCTTCAATTTATCTTTAGAAAAAACCAGATCAAACTCTTTGTCATCAATGTTAGAAACCACATTAAGAAGTTCCTTGGCAGGAACTGAACATTGAAAATCAGTTTCAAATGGAGAAAAAACAGCAATCTGATCATTGTAAGTAATCACATGGGTCCCGGAAAAAGTGAACAGATTCGATCCCTCTACCAGTCCCTTGTCCGAAAGACCCAAAGCACAATCCGACAAAATCTTCAGTAATTTTTCCTTTTCTACTTTCATAAATTTATTCCTTTCTGTATCCAAAAATAGAATCTATCCTAACAGGATTCAGCTTTTTTTTATAAAAAGCCAACCCTTCATTTCCTAAATCTCCCCCATCATTGACCAACTTATTCTTATCAAAAACAAATTCTACATTCTCATAAAACAAAAGCCGCAAATACTCATTTAAAAAAGAAGTTCCATCATCTAAACAAAAACGAAAATAAATGTATTTCCAGTTTTCTTCTGCTACATTTATTCCTATCAACTTTCCATTCGTAAACAAACCCCAACGAAAATCAGAGAAAAATAAATAGTCAATCATCACCTCCGAGTCATAAATCTCTTTCTCCTTTTCTGACCAACCAAGAATCAAATTTTCTATTTCTTCTTCCCTTTCTCCTTCTTTCAATAAACGATAATCAAAATTTCCTTCAAATCTTCTTCTGTACTTTTTGGAATTTTTTCTAAAAACTTGCCATTTGTTTCCAGACAAATCTTTAAAATTTTTCGAATCATAAATATACTGATAATCTAAAAATATAGAATTTCCCAGACAATTTTTCTGATTGGGAAATCCGCAAAATACATTTTGATTCAAATCAAAAGAGTCTTTTCTTATATCAAAAGGACAAAAAAACCACTCATTCAAATTAACATCTTCTTTGTATCCTAACAAAGTATCTTCCTGAACAAAAACCAATCTCTTATACTTCACATATGGATCAGTCATCCAAAAATTTGGATTGTCCCTTTTTTTTATCTGATTCCAATAAATCTCTTCTTCCTTTTCTTTTGGCTCCATCAGACTTCCCTTTTATTCTGTCAATCAATTGTTTGCTGATTCCTCCCGATTTTCGACTCTTACCTCCCATTTTATTCTCCCCCCAACTCATCATATTTACATTTTGAGATTATTACAATCATTTTCATCTTTCCACTTCGACTTTCCACCCAAACATAACCTGATTTTGTAAAATAAAAGTCAAAGCTTTCTACAAAAACAAACAAAGACAAAAAGTCTGCAGTTCTCAATCCTATAGGAGAAAAATCACTAAGATTTCCTTCAGAGAAAAGCCCTAAATTATCTGAAGATCTTTTAGTTATTTTTATGACATTTCCAGAATATACATCCCTTTGAATTATTCTTAGTTTTTTATTCTTACAACTAAATTCAATATGACTCAAATCATTCTCCAAAAAAGAAAGAAAAAGATTTTCTATCACAGAATGATTTTCCTTCTTTAACTCAAAAGAGCCAAACAACTTCTGAACTTGATGAAAATCCAGATTTGGAACTTTACAATATTTTTTTCTCTCATAGTCCTTTTGTCTTTTTACAAAACAAACGGAGTCCTTTTCTATCTCTATATGATTGCTATCATAATCATTAGAATAGAAGCTTATCGGTTGATCAAAATTATGTTGAGACAAACTAAATTTAAAAAACAAGGTTTTGTCCTGATTCAGAATAAATATTTCCTTTCCATAGGCATAAATAGTACTCTTCAAATTTCCTTTTTGAAAAAGAGCCACAGAGTGAGAAAAAATATTTTCCACTTGATAACTTATTTTCATTTTAATTTCCCTCCTCCTTTCTTAAATAAAAAGAGATTCTACCATCTTTTCTCGTTAATCTTCTTTTGAAGAATAATTCCAGACAATCCCATTCTTATCCCATCCAACTGATTCAATTCCAGAAGCCCATCCACAAGAGTAAGCTTCATTTCCTTCAAAATTCCATAACTCTTGAACCTCCCTCTCCAAAGATTCAGTAAGAAATCCTCCTTTACTATTCACCCATTCCCAAAAATCTTTCCATCCAACAGGTTTTTTTGCTTCCTTTATAAAACGAGCACAGTAAACAGTACATCCAAAATTGTACTGAGATTTTCCAAACCAATCTTCCACCTCGCAACAGATAGCTTGGTCATTTGAAGGAACATTCCCCATATCAAAAGTAGAACAGCTGAATCCTCTTTTTCGAAACATCTCCATAAATTTTCCTAATAACAAAGATCCTAATGGTTGAGAATCACATCCAGCCAAAAAAATTCTCTCCCAATCAAATCCTTCATTGTAAAATGCCTGTCTTATTCCCGGACTATTAGCAGAGTAACTATATGTGTCAAAAGTAATATTTTTCAATCCAATTGATTCCAAATCCTCCATGTATTTTTCAGTCTTATCTTTATCATCATTTATAAAAACCATAAAGGGCTCTATTCTTGCAACCACTCTTATTCCCTCTTGAATCAAATTTCTCATTGACTTCAATCGTCTTTCATAGGAAGGAGCTGCCGGTTCTATTTTTTTCAACAGATCATTATCAGAAGAAATTAATGTAATATGTACTGCGGTCTTTCCCTTGTTGTCTTTAAGAACTTTTAAATAGTCATCATAACCAAGAATATCACTTTTAGTGTTTATCATCAAAGGATATTCATTTTCCGACAAGTATTTTAAAAGATCCAAACTTATTCCTTTTTTCTTTTCTTTTAAAAGAAAATCTTCAAAACGAATTCCAAATCTCAAAGGCATTTCCATACAAATTGCTTTTGAGATTCCAGAAAATGAATGAGGATCTTTTCCTCTAAAATTCATATATTTGTCCATCTGTTTTTTATACTTATCAGGATCACAATGTCTCAATCCCCTTGTTTTTGAATTATCAAAAAAGGAAGTGTACAAAGAGGCCCTAAAGGAATTTGCAAAACAGTACAGACAATTGTAGGGACAAACCAAACCGTCCCATACATCTATATTCAGTGGCATTGGACAAGCAGAAGCTCTACAAGATATTTCAATAAAGGAATTTATTTCTTCTAAATTCAAAAGTCTTTCCTGCTTCACATACTTCTTTTCAATTAAATTAAATTCCTCATATCCCGATTTTCTTCCTTTTTCTTTTACATATTTAACTTTGTCCCTCTGATTCAAAAGAGGAACCGTCCTTGGTATTATCTTTGCCACGTAACTTCTTAATTCATAATAATCCATACAAAATCCTATTTATTTAATTTAATAAATTTTTGAATTATATTTACAATACATCATTAAAAGTGTAAAATTTAGTCTCTTGTCCTTTTATTATTTTTTCAGCCAGATTCTTGTCACCAAATCCCTGAAAAGACTCTTGGAGTATTTTCCTCCAATCTTTTTCTCCATTTTGTAATCTCTTTTTCCAATGATGAGTATTGAAGGTGGAGGGAGCCAAAACATTTATTCCACAACAAGTATTGGCTTTTTCCTTCCATTTCCATCCCGTATTAACAAAATCTGGACAACCTAAAATCATATTTTCTTTCTCCGATATTTGAAGAAGTCTCTTCAAAATTTTTTTCCATTTCGAGTCCTGATTATAATACCATATTTTTTCTATGTCCACTCCTATTTTATGAAGATTTTTAGCTACAAGATCATTAAAATGAAGATTGTACACATTATAACTTTTCACTCCACAATCTTTAATTCTTAACAAAGTCTCTCGAAAATCACTATAGTCATGAAATCCTGGAATGAAAGGTTCCCCATTCACCCCTACAGAAAATCCTCTCTTCAAAAGTTGTTTTATTATATAAAATCGTTTCTCAATCGAAGTAGTTCTTTTTCTTTCAAACAATTCCCAATCTCTTTCCAATCCAGGAGACACTACAGGAAGAAAAACAAACAACCGCTTTTTATCATCGAAAAATAAATCCATATCTCTCATAAGATTATGAAGAAAACGAGTTTGAATAACAAAAGACCACTCCAGCTTTATCAAAATCTTTACTATCTGTCTTGTTATTTTATAATGTCTCTCCGCTTCTTGATAAGGATCTGATCGACTTCCCAATCTTATTGTTATTTTATTTTTCAAAGCCCATGCTTTATAAGATTTGGGATTTGTATTTTTAACTGATGATCTCAACTTTTTCTCTATGGAAAGAGGATCTGCCGGACGCAGATCCTCCCCCCATGTTCGATTAAGTCTTCTAAATCCGCAATGATAGCAATAAGTAAGACAATTGAAATAACTATCTATGGAAAGAGGAAGAGGACAATACAAACAATCTCCCCGAAGACCTATTGAAGATTTATAGATTTTGTTTTTATTTGAAATGATAGTTTCCTTTTTCATCTATTTCTACGAAATCAATAAGGACCATAACTCTTTCGACTCTTCCTACATTCAATGCTGCCCATTTAGAAACATCTTTAGTGGCCCTTCCTCCTCCTTCCCGGAAAATATTTTCGGCTTTCTCAACGGATTGCTTTTTATTCTTTGACTTCAAAATGGCTTGAGTACATGCATCAATCCAAGAAATTCTTTTTTCGGACTCTTTTTTCTCCTTTTTTGGTCCTTTCTCTTTCTTAATTTTCTTCGTTTCCTTTTCCTTTTTTTCAACCGACTTCTTTTCCTTTACAACTTCCTCTTTTTCTTCAACCTCCTCTTCTTCTGCCCCAATTTCTTCAGTTTCTTCCTCTTCAGTTTCTTCTGCTTCTTCCTCTTCTGCTTCAGAACTCAAAGCATTGTAAACCTCAATGACCTCCTCCGGAAGCTCCTCCTCATGATCATCCACCACCGCTTCCACTGAACTCAAAAAAGTCTCATAAACATCTTCTTTTTTCTTTCCCACAATTTTGATTTTATCTTCAACAAATTCCAGTTCATTGAAGGCCTTTACCGCTTTTTTCAGATCACCAAATTTTACTTTCTCAGCCATTTTCTTCTTCCTTTCTTCTCGTTGATTTTTTAAAACTTCTTTTACGCTCACCGGGCGACCATTAAGAACACTCACCCTTTCTGAATTTCCCCATAAATTATTGGAGGGTTTGTTACCTATTTTCAAACCAAAACCGAAGCCTCTTAGGGGTTTCAAATTTTCAGATGACAAAATAATATTGTAAATATGCTCCAACAAAGACTCTCTTCCATCAAATCTTCTTTTTAAAAACCTCCTTTCCGCTTTTGTAATAAATCTGGAGAAGCCTGATTTGACGGATTTATTACAAAAATACTTTCTTTCCTGACTGAACTGACAAACAATCTTGGTACACTCATAATAAAATTCTTTCAGTGATTTAAAAGACCAGTAAACCAGGTTCATTTCCAAACCTAATAAAAACAACTCAGACAGATAAAGTTCTGGACATTCTTTTGTTACATTAAGCTCACCTCCATTCACCAATATTCGAGGGAAATCCTCCACTAAAATCGTCCTTCTCATTTATATTATAATCGACTTTTCAGATTTTTTCATAATTTTTCCACCTTTTCCAGAAATAAAAAACCATGACCAGAAAGTCCTTTAGTTTTCCGAACCTCCTGATTCAGTTGACCCAAATCAGCCAACAAAAACTTTCTTTTAGCCAGTCTTTCCGACTTGGCCTGAATAAACATCTGGTGCTTCCAAGTAATTACAAATAACTTTCTTTTTTCCATAGATTTTAAATTTCCACTTTGTTCCAAACCTCAAAACTCAATAACTCCTCTGCTGTAAAAAATCTTCCGGTAAAAGTCGTTGCTCGATCATCAATGGTTAAAAACGCAGCAGGTTTATGAATAGGAAATCGAATTTGATCCAGTTCTACTTTAGTCATTCCATACTTCAAAAGCCACTCCTTCATTACCTGAACCCCTATGGCACTTCTATTTCTAGACGAAAAAATACAAACCTGAAATTTTTCAGATTTAATCAGTTCTTTCAGCCAGTCAATGGAAGTCTCAGAATGAGAATAGATTGGTAGACTATATTTTTCTACTGATACAGGAGCATCAGAAATTACATCTATTCCCTTCCATCCGGATTTATAACTATGAATCACCCCATCAAAATCAATGCAAAGTATAGGCAAGGTCATATCTTCTTTTTCCTCTTCCTGTTCCAGTATCTTTTGAAGTCGAGCCAAAGCATTCCAAGCAGCATGGGCCGCATGAAGAAGATTCGATCCAGGATCATACTCCTCCCCTCTGGCTTCATCCATTAAATGACGATACATCGCATCTGTATAGCGATTTATCGGATCAGGAACGTGTGCCCAACTTCCCGGAGAATACTCCTTTGCCCCATAAGTTCCCACCTCCCCAACAGCATACAATGCCCTGGCAAATCCATTCAGAACCAAACCCAGTCTATTCTTTCCGAAATCCATTTTTGCTCCCAGTTCTTTCTTTGATTTTCCAAAAGGATCTTTCTCTTCCATTAATGTTCTTCCTCTTTTTTTAATTGAATCTTTTCCTTTAGCCAATCCTTTTCCTCAATTTGTTCCTCACACTCCCCAACACAATAGGGACAAGATTCTCTCGTAGAATCAAACTCACATTTATGAATTAAACATTTGCAAATTCTTTCTTCTCTCAAAACAATCCAGAAATGACTTTTGTCTTCAAGCTTTTCCTGATTTATCCGAGTATAAATTGAATGCAACAAAGGTTCTTTCATTAATGTTCCTCCACCTTTCCTTTCTTTTTAAAGTAAATTTCAGGCCAGATATACTTATGAATCTGTAAATTAAATACGGCAAAAACATTATCTCTCAACATCCAGTTGGCAAGAACGCTCGGCCCTCCCCTTCCTCCCCTTCCCCTTTTCAGTGGAATCATCGGAGAAAAAGCCACATTGCAATGTTCGAAATCATCATATTCTTCCATGACTTTCAAAGCAAATTGATAGTCCTCCTTGCTCGCGACCACAAACTTCACCCAATCACAAGGACGAAGTTTTCCAAAATTATCTTTGTCCATTTTCCGATGAGCGCCCGAACTCGGAAGTTTGTAATCCACCACCCAACAATCAGGAGCAACATCTTTCTGCATCGGTATAGGCAAGGAACCATTCGTCTCGACTGAAACCCTCTTTCCTTCCCGTTTTAACTTCACAATCAATTCCAATAAACCGTCCTTTTGAAATAAGGGCTCCCCACCAGTGATTGTAGCCTTATTGAAAAAGGGATAACTATTGTCAACATATCTTAAAAGACTGTTGACCAGCATTCGCTTTCCTTGTCGCTTTCGATGAGCATAAAGCGTATCACAATAAGAGCAAGGAGGATTCATATTGCATCCGGCAAAACGAATGAATAAGGTAGGTGCTCCTTGATAGAAACAGTTTACCTCGCCATCAAAACTTCGAAAAGTAGAGTATATCCAAAATAACATATCTCTCTCCTTTCTCAAATATCTTTTTCTTTTCTTCGACTACTTTTGAAATCTGAAAAACTCCAACTCCATTCTGAATCCAATAAAGGATGCCCTACTTCCAATTGTTGAAAAACCAAAACCTGTTTCTCCTGATTAAAAAACTTATGCCGATGAGCCACCAGTCCCAGTCGACAAATTCCTTTGATTTTCTCCTGAGGGGTCTGGTTTATTCCTATCATCACATCTACATGGGCAATCTTCCGAATATCTTCTGCCGTGTCCACTTCGCTCAAATTCTTTTTACTGATAGAAGATCGATTGGATTGACTGGCAGTAAAGACAACGCAATGTTTTATTGCGGCCAACTTTTTAAGATTTTTCCAGATGTCATCAATCACTCCTCTCTCAGAAAGTCCTCGGGAACTCGGAGAAAGAATATCGGCATAATCCACCACAATCACATCTGGAACGACCCCCTCCATATACTCCAAATTGTCAAGCTCCCTTTCAAGATCATCCACTGATGCCGTGAAAGCCGGATAACTGACCAACCTCATTTTCCGTTTGAAAACTTTGGTGAAACGAGAAATTTTCTCCTCAATCAATTTCTTACTTTTACTCACATCAAATTCATCCGATTGAATCCACCAAACAGAGGGCTTAAAATACTTCTCATTTCTACAAACTGCACAGACCGTATGAGATACTCCAGAATCAAAAGAATCCAGAACATCTCCATCTTTAGTCAGAATATTACTGTCACTGATCCTATTTTTTCTTTTACAGGAACCATCTTGATTTTCAAGACAATCCAGAATTGGGAAAAGAATCCGATTTTTATGAGAGGGAATTCCAGCAATCCTCCGATAGATTCTTTCCTCCATCATCTCTAAACTCATCTCCAATGAAACAAATAAAACCTTCAGTCCGGAAAACAAAGCCTGAATAGCAATCTCCTGAAGCCAATAGCTCTTGCCGCGCTTCATGGGACCCATGAAAGAAACAAACCAGGTTCTCTCCAAGTCTCCTATCAACTCCCCAGCTCGGCCAGGAAGAGACAAAAGAGATTCCTTTTCCCTGCTCAAAACTTCTTTAACTCTTTTCGGATCTAAAGGGTCCACCCAGTTACCCACAATGTTAGAAATTTTTCCATAATTGACTACTTGATTTTCTGCAATATCCACTTTTCCACTGGCAATCAGTCCTAATCCTCTTTCAAACAACAGATACAAGGATTGTTTCCTAAAGTATTCCTGAGCCTGATCCAGCACATATTGATAGTTGAAAGAACCTTGTTGTTCATACTCCTCAGATATCCGAGAAAGAAAAGAAGCCACAATGTCCTTGTTTTCTTCTCCCAGTTCCTCTTTCTCAGAATTAAAAATATCCTGAATCTGCTTTCCCGGAGCATGATGGTATCTCTCATAATAATCCAGAACCCAAGATAAAACCGTTCGAACATACTCGGACTGAATATACTCGGGCTTGTACATTCGGTAAACTTCCCGACAAAATTCTGTAGAAACTATTCCCGCAGTGGCTATCTTTTTTTCGACATCCCCCTTGAATACCTTTCTTCCGGCCAGTCGTAAGGACATTCATTTTCCTCCCAATCCGATCAATCATCATTTCCAAGTATCCGACTCATAAATATTAAATCTTGGTAAAGGGGCTCTCTCCTCAAACTCAATCTCCTCCAGTATGATTCCAATCTTTTTCAGATGGAGGGGAACCCTTGCTTCATAAGTCTTTTCAGAACAGAACCATCCGGCAGTCACAATTCTCCATTGGCCCTTTACATCTTCCCCAACGGCATCAAAAACATACTCAACAAGAGTTTCCGGTCGGGTTCGATCTATCGTGATCATCTTTGAGGAATAATCTTTTAAAAATTTTTCAAATCGAATAACTCCTTTCCTGAGTTTGTTTTCTTCGTCTACCGAAATTTTTGATATTCGCTTTTTCTTTTTGTAAAGATTTCGGAAAGTCCTTAAAACCGTTGGATTGTTAATCTCAACCCAGTCCCCATATTTATTTTTCAGATCCTCATACTCTTTTCCCACACACTCCTTGAACCATGAATCAAATCCCACATTCACTTTTTTTACCTTCATCATTCGAATCAAGTGAGGAGTGAACTTGAAAAAATCTACAATGGAAACTACATATCCCAACTCACTCTGTCCAGATCGGGCATGAACCCAACAATCCTCATCGGTAAGAAGTCGATGATAATTGTCCATGGATTTTTTGATTTTGTCTGCGGAATATCTGGAAAGGGCTTTTTGGATAAGCTTTCTGGCTTGATGATAAGTTTTGGTGGATCGTCTATGTTTGTGCAATGGGGAACCTAAACTTCCCCAATAATCGAAAATAAGATCAACCTCATCTTGAAAGGATTTAAGTCGATCTTTCATAAGATGGGATTTGTTTTTTTCAGGGGATATTTTTTGAGGGGAGGATAAAACTTTTTTTCTTAATTTAATTTTGATTTTCTTATTCGAAAAGTTTGATTCTTTACTGCGATTGAACTTTTCGCCAGAAAAGTTCATCTCTTCAGATAAAAGATTGTTAAATAATTTATTATTTAATAAGATTTTAGATGAAGAGATATTATTTATTTTATTATTATATAGAAAATTGTTCTTAATTGACTGACTATGTAACCCATTGTTATTTATAATTTTCTTCTGTTTTCTGAATACAACCGAGGAGAGTTTGGGAAAGTTAATTCTATAATGATTTCGAGCAGGTATACCTCTTTTCTCCACTTCCAGGATTTTATCTTCGACCAACTTCTGAACTATCTGTGTTTGCTTATTGTATTTCAGGTGGGTGACTGACTTAATCTGCTGTTTATTTATTGAGAAGAATCCCCGAAAATCAATCCAGTTTCTTCTTCGGTATTCATACCAACAGGTGGACATGAAGGAGATCCATAAAGCAATATCTACTCCATAATGATCCATGACGGATTGGTTGAGACATATGGAAGGAGAAGTAAAATAATCAACTATTTTTACTTCAGAGGAACAATAATTAAAATTAAAAGGGAGTTTACTCATCTTCCCAAGCTCCTTAATTGGAATGGGGATTTTTATTTATCTCTCCCAAGCTCATTTTTCCCCAGCTTCCTATTTGTGAACGGAAAAACAGAAGGGAAAGGGAAGAAGTTTTCGATGAAGGAGCTTGGGAGAGCCGCATCAAAGAACTTCTTCCCATCCTTCCCACTCATAGAATAATATCTTTCATAACAAAAAATCAATAAATATCTTTAATTTATTATAGACCTATAGAACTTCTTAATTTTATTACTTCTTTTCTCTTTAAATCCGCAGGATCACCCTTAGAAATAAGGACTAATTCTACACGATCAAATAATGGCGAAATTCTTTTAGCCAGCTTTTCCCATTCGGCAATCGCATCATAATCCGGAAAAAGAAAAACTTCTTTGATATTTCTTTTCAACAACAGATTGATTTGTTCTTTGGTGACTTTGGTTCCCAAAGAAGCCCCACAGCCCTCTCCGATTCTCCAGCAGTCAAAAATCCCTTCCACCAAGATTATTTTTTCTTTGACTGAATCAATGTTGTAAATAAGATGTTTGGCCGGAAGAACAGAAAGTTCCTCTGGATGATTTTTATAGGGCTGAATTGCTTTTCCAGTAATGTCCCTTCCAACAAAAGTCATTATTCGATGATTTAAAAAAACAGGAATTACTATTCTGAATTTATAAAAACCGAAATTAGTTCCGGCTCTCAATTTATATTTCAGAATGGTTTTATGAGGATCAAACTTTCTTTTTTTCAGATAATGGAGATGAGATTTAGGGAATTCTGAAACTACCCCTTTGGGCCACTCTATTTTCCCTTGAAAAACCGCTCTATCTTCGTTTTTAGCAGGGTTTTTTCTGAAAGAGGATATCTGATATGGGTCTGAATAAATATCCCTTTTAAACGCCTTTAAAACGAGTCGAGCCTGATACTCACTACAAGATTCAATCTCCCGAATCAATCGGACAATCGAGCCTTTGGTTCCACAGATCCAACAGGAAATCATTTTACTGGTCAGATTGATTCCCAGATGATTTGAGTGATCCTGACAGAAAGGACATTGGATATTGATCCATCCCCGGGTCACATTCTTTCCAGAATCAAAGTATTCTATGTTCCGATCTTGAAGATAGGCAATGGGATCAAACCATTCCAGATCTAACTCTGAAGAGGGCTCAGAAATCATAGACCAACCCGGGGGAGGAGGACCCCACAAATCTATGATTTTGCGGGTCTGAGCCCTCTCCACAATCAAATCTACAACCAATTTTGCTTGACATAAATACTCAATCGAATAATGGCATGCTGAGAAAGATACTTGTAAGGATCTAAAAAATCCACAATCTCCACTTTACTTTTGGTTTTTGTTTTTCGGGAACCCCTTCCAATGACCTGAAGAGTGGCTATTTCCGATTTACCGGAGGAAGCATTGATGACGCAATCCAAAGAAGGAACATCCACCCCCTCCTTCCAAACGGCGGTACAGATAACCATCTTTATTTTCTTCTTGATCAGGGCCTTTCGGACTTGCTCCCGGACATTTCCTTCTGTACTTCCTTGAATAAAAAGATGCTCCATCTGGAAAATCTCTTTTCCCATTTCCTGTAAAATCTCTCCATGCTCAATCTCCTTGACCAGAACCAACACACTTTTCCCTTCTCGAATTCTTGAAGCGCATAAAGAAAGAATCAGTCGATTGCGAACTCTATTTTCAACAATTCCTTTCTGGTAGATATCAGAGTATCTTTTCAACTCAGATATCTGACTCATTGGAGATACGGAAACCAGAGTAATAAAGGGCTTTGCCGTAAAGCCCTCCCGAATTCCATCTTCCGATTTGAACTCACCTATTATCGGTCCTAAGCAGCCCTCAATAGTCATTCGGGCTTCTTCTTTTTCAGGAAGAGTGGCGGTGAATCCAATCCTTATCGGAGATTCATTCTGAAGCATAAACTTAAAATATTGAGTATCCGTTCCTGACAGATGATGAACTTCATCAATTATAGTAATATCAAATTGCTTTTTTAGGGGAATGGACACCATGGATTTAATAGAAGCCACTACAATTCTGGAAGAAACGTCTTTCTTTCCTTCCCCAACAAAACCAACATCTTTAAATTTAAACTTTATAAGTTCATCATAGGTTTGTTTTAAAATAGAAAGAGAATGACACAAAAAAAGAATTCTCCGCTTGGGAAACATGGACATGATTCCCATAGCAATGACCGTCTTTCCTGATCCGGTTGGGGAAACGATCACCCCTCTTTGTTTTGCTGTGGCCTTCTGAATCAAATCTATTTGATAAGGACGAAAAGCAATTCCAGAAATTTCCGGATGATCCTTTTCGGGAAGATCATATTTTTCTTCTGGCTCTATTTCAATAAACAGATTTTGGTTTTTACAATGCTGAATCACTCGGGGCAAAAAACCACACAAAAAAAGGCCCCGTTTTCTGTCCATGAAGTAGGAGATGGATTCCTTTGTTTCTCCCCCACCCCACCGGTTTCGTTTGAACCAGTAGGATTTATAACGGAGAGAATCTTTCATCAAAGGAATGTCTTCCTTCCTCACCTGACAGAAAACGGGGCTTAGATATTTAATCTTCAAGATTGTTCCTCACGAAAGTTTTTAATTCTTCGATCACCCTCTTGGTTTTTCTTTCCGGCACAGTTCGATGAAAAAACCATTCACTGATGAACAGTGCCAAACTTCGAATAGTAATGTTTTTGGTTTTGGGGGTCATCATTTCCAGCATTTCCATAGGAGCATTTACAATAATGGAAATGACTTCTCGGGCCTCTTGGGACAGCTTCCCAAACTCTTCTTTTTTGATCGTCTCTTTTTCAGGATTGATCGATCTTTGCCGAATTAAGTTGTAGTATTCAGAATCCACAACGCGATCCTCCTCCTCAATTCCTTCCAATAAATCAAAGGAAACATAGGAGGAAGCCTTCGCAACATTGACCGCATTTAGAAAATCCCACGAAGTGTACATAAACCCTCCTCTTTAATTTAATTGGCAAAGAATACTACTCTAAATGGTTGCCAAACTCAAGGTCCCAACGATTCCAACAGTGCTTCTTTGTATCAAAGTATTCGCATTGAGAGAAAGATCCAATTCCAATACATTCTTTCCACTTAGGCTTTCGTTCATAGTCTACATTTTGATACCACCAAGCAGGACAGGTGAATCGACGATTTTCAGTGCCCGGAGGGAACTTTCCTTCTTGAATCCAATCCTCCATGGGAAGTCCTCCAAAATCCTTCAAATGATATTTGCCATTTCCTTTTCCAATGATAATTCCAGGGTTTGCCTCATATACCCATTCCACACCCCTTCTTGACTTTCTTTTAATAAAATTCTCATATACATGACGAAAGTGATGGCATCCGGTACCCTTACAGGAATTACAAACTACTGCTGCTCCATCACGTTCGGCCATTCCTACATATAGCCCCGTTCCACCACAACTCTTGCACTTTTCATCAAATTCGATTGCTTCCATGCTGACCTCCTCTCTTTTATTATAATAAAGTTTTTATTTTTTTTCAATTTTTCTTTTTAGACGGTTGATATGGGCATCTTTTTTCTGCCCCGATCCCATAGGATCAAATACCCCAATGACATGATTCTTTTTGGAATCAGGGGTCAAGGTCCAGATGATTGAAATTCTTCTTCGCTTTGGCAGATAAAACAAATGCTTGGTGATCTCCCGTCTGGCATGACGGGCATCTTTGATGGTATCAAACTTGGTGAGAAGTTCTTCCACCAGGTCTTCAATCAACACTCCTTCATGAATTCGTCGATCCATTACTGCCTTTCGGGAACCCATTCGATGACCAAAAACCGAACCCCCTTCCAGACCCAATTCTTTGTTTTTTCTTCGAGCTGCTGGGGATACCGTATAATCATCTGTCACTCCATAGATGTGAAACATAATGTCCTTGATCCATTCCTCCTTCGTGGAAAAAGGACTGATGACCGCCGTCTTAATTTTATTTTCCTTGATAAACCGGTGTAGTTCCGGTTTATCCATCTTCTCCAACATTCGGAGAAGATCCTTTCTACTCAATGTTCCTCCTACCTCAGGGACTGGAACAACTTCTCTTTTACTTCTCTTAGGCACTCCTTGACCTCCTTCTTTTCTTCTGGGGTTATCATCGGAAATGCCGCCAGAATCTCATCCTCAATATATGGAGAATTGAGAATGGTTCGATAGATTCTTTTGGCTGCCTCTCTTGGTTGAACTTCTTCATCATCAATGGTCGGATCAATTATCATTTCACTTCTCCTTTTCTTTCCCTACTTTCCCGCATTAGTTCCCTACATGTCTGAGTCCATAGATGGGGTTCTTTTGATTTCTTCTTTTCCTGAGCAACAAAGTCATTTGTGATTTCAAATACTTTTTGCATGATTGCCTCATCACCCCATCCTAAGGATAAATAAGTATTTTGTTAATTCTTCTACTTTATCGAAAATCAGTTTTCTTATTTCCCATCGTTTTTCTTCTGCTCTCTTTTTTCTTTCTGACCTTGATACCTTCATTTCTCCTCCTTTTCTTCAAAAAGGTATTCAAAAATGGAATTTATTACAAAGTAAAGAACAATCAAAATTCCAATCACGCCTGCTATCAAACACCAGGACAAAAAGGAATCTCGAATACAAATATGAAGAAAATTATTCATTTTTCCATCTCCTTTTTCAACCATCGATCATAACAAGCCTTCTCACATAATCCATGAGAAGTATGAATCTGGTCAGGTTCCTCGGATGAATTCTCCTCCACAATTAAATCCGGTTTGGTTTTCTTCCGCCATCCAAAAGGAATTCCTTTTTTGATATATCCCTCTGGAATGGGTTCGAAATAAATTTTACCTGCAGCGGAAAAGCTACTTCTTCTGGCTATCCGATTTGCTTCCTTCCGATAATCTCTTTCTGTCATTAGCATAGTTTTCATTTTTCCTCCTCCTTTTTTAGTTGTTTGTTGATACCCACTAATGCCCATATCATTTAGATATAGGCATTGGTTGATATCAAGCTTCTACAATTCTTCCACCTCTCGCTACATTCTTGTTTCTCCAGAAAGGATGTTCTCGTTTTTCTGTTTTTCTTTCTCCACCAAGACTTTGCTCAATCAAATCAAGAATTTCATCAGCAGAAGCATGATCCTTTTCTGCTATCTCCGATGTCTTGATCACAATTTGACCGTCTTCCAATATCTCAAATTCCATTGTCGTCATTTTTTATTCTCCTCTCTTACACATCCAGTCCAACAATCTGAGTAACCAAGGTCCTATTTTTGCATCTTTGAATAAAGGGTCTCCTTGCAAAAAATCTTCCAGGACCTTCATAATGTTCCACTATTCCTAAGTTCTCCAACTCATCTTCAGTGGGTTCCCCTTTGAAGACAAGCCATCGCATTCCAGACTCTCCAAAGTTTTTATATCCTTCTTTAATAAGCATTTTTCCCTCCTTAATATCGAGTCATTTTATATTTACCCAATTCTGTCATCTTAAATGCCCACTTTTTCTTTTTGGCAATCTCTTTCAGAACTGCCTCTGAATATTTTCTTTTGATGGAATTTAAATCTTGAAAAGCTTGAAAAGCTTCTGTCTTATTGGAAGTTTTAATAATCACTCCCCCACCTGCCAGATCAAATTCAAAAGGACCTGCAAGAATTCGATCTTCCTGATCCCTGTAATGATATCCTTCCTGTTTTAATGCTTCCAACAGACGATCTTTGTTTTTGATCGTCCACTTCAGACTGATTGTGTTTACTTCATAGCAAGGCATCTTGTCCTCCTTTCATTTCAATTCATTGATTTTTTATGTTCCCCATAATATCCAAATGACCAAAATTTACTCAATTCCGCATCTCTTGTTATGGGAAGAATTAGAAATAACAAGGGAAGAGAATCTAAATAAATGATAAAACCCACTCCCCATAAGTTTCCTGGCCCTTCCAGTAATTCCGTCTTAAGCATATTTTTCTCCTTTCTTTAAATGTTCAAATCTGCCCTTGATCTCCTCATCAAGAGCAGGATCAACATTTAAAGATCGAACGATCGAGCCATTTTGATTTCAGGAAGGGCCTTCAATTCTTCAATTATCTTTCCCAATTTCTTCCCGACTTGATCCCGAAACTTCTCATTTTCTTTCAGAACTTCAGGGGATGCTTTTTCCATGGTAGACCGGACTTCGTCAATCACTTTAGTCAGATCCTTCCTCCACACGAAGTCCGACCAAAGCTCATCGAACTTTTGTAGCCAATTGTTCATGGCATCAACTGTCCGCTTGTTGATTTTATCCTCCCCGCACTGTTCCTGAAGAGAAGTAATTTTATTGAGAAAGGTTTCCCTGACCATCTGCATCGTCATGGCCTTCATTTCGTTGATCTGAGCCTTGGCCTTCTCAATTTCCTCCTTCATCATTTCCGGAGAAAAGACTTTTCCATTCAGATCCGGAAGGGACAACTGCCGCCAGGTCCAGGCGAAATGGAATTTGTTTTGAAGGGAGTATTGATCTGGATAGGCATTTCGCTTGACTGCTTCCTCATAGAGTTTGGGATGACTCTCTTTGAACTGATCCACAATCCCACCTTTCTCAAAAAGCTTCCCACTGAAGGACTGAACCTTCTCATAAAAGACTTTCTGCTGTCCTTTGAAATACTCATTGAGTCGAATGATGTGAACCTTTTTTACAAAGTACAAACCCCTTACCGGAAAATCAATAGACCAGGATCTCATTTCCCGTTTGGTTTGATTTCGAATGTCATCAATCTCATTCAAAAGTTCCTCGTCCTGAATGATCTTGTTTCGGGAAGAGATTAACTTTTTTTCTTCTGGACTGAACTCATCCTTGACCAGACTTGAATCAAACGCCGTGGATGCGGACCAAACCCCAATACTCAGATTCAACAAGCATCCATCTTTGTAGATTTCATTGATGTCTTTGATTTCCGGTTCCTGTGCTTCGGCAATTTGTTTTTCAGTAATTGCCCCCGCGCCTTTGACTTTCTTCTCCACTTTTTTCTTACTCATTTTTTCTGTCCTCCTTTTGGGTTATAGGCTTCAATGGCCCCCAAAGGGGATGATCAATTTCATCCCCTTTAAGAACACTGAAACTTACTTTCTGAATTCAGATTTTACTACTGCCCAAACCTGATAGGCAGAAACTTTTGATTTTCTGTTTCTTCCTCCTCCTCCCAATTTAAAAGCAAAACCTTTTCGGCACCTGGCCTCTCCAAACCTTCGACCGGAATACTCATCTCCAGATCGGACGACTTCAAATGCTTCGCGAGGCAGATTTAGTTGCTTCATGGCACTTTGCAACCAACTCTCTCGGTCCTTAGTCCATCCACCAGGAACATTTTCAAATAGTTTTTCCATTTTTTTCTTCTCCTTTTTTTTAATCTAATGACCGACTTTTCTTTTTCTTTCCGCCATTGATCGGGGTGGAAGCTGGAATACATCGGGTTTCTGCCCATTCTCGAAGTTGCTTAATTTCCCGATCCATCGTTTTACTAATTGGGATGATGAATCTTTCGACTTCATCCAGATTCTTGTTCATCAGTTTTGCAATCCGACAGCAAGCCTTGATCTCTGCTCCAGACCATCCCTTCATGGAAGAGGGCCTTCCAAAAACCCCATAAGTGGCTTGATAATGAAGCAGAATCTCTTCTTGTTCTTCTTCATTGGGAAGGTCAATAAAGAACGGGGCAGTGTCCCACCGCTCTGCCCGAACCCACTCAGGCGGTAGGGAAGAAATGTTATTGCAAGTGGCAATAACATAAACTCCCTTGGGCCGATCATCTGAAAGAAATTTCAGAAACTGGGCCATCGCTCTTTGGGTGACTTCCGAACCAATGCTAACATCTTCATTTCCCGCCTTTCCACCGACTCCAGAAAGTGCCTTTTCAATCTCATCAATGAAGAGAATACAAGGAGCATTGGCTCTCACTACATCAATAAATCGCTTCACCTGTTTTTCAGTCTCCCCGACATACTTGCCAAACATCTCTGCCATTTCCGCCTTGAGCATCAACAAACCAAGTTCCTTTGAAAGACAGGTGGCAAAATGAGTTTTTCCAGTTCCCGGAGGACCCAAAAGCATCAGACCCAAAGCTTCCGGATTCTTGGCAGTGGCCAGAACAAATGCTTTCACATTGTCCAGACCCTTCAAAGAATCAAATCCTCTCTCCCCTTCATAAACCTGCAATCCGGCCGTTGATTCAATGTTCTTGGCCCGAATTCTGGAAACATCCGTGGCCTCAATTTTCCCTTTACCCTGAATAATTGAATGGGCAAAAGCATTTTGAACTTCTCGGGTGGTCATTCCTCTGGCCGATTTTATAATGGCTTCTTTTTCCTCATTTGAAGGATTGACAAATCCCTTCTTGTCCTTGACCGACTCCAGAATATAATCAAGGACCTTTTCAATTTCATTTTCATCAGGAAGATCAAATTCCACAGTCATAAAATCCCTTTGAAGAACCTCCGGTATTGCAGAATCAAAAGGACTGTCTGAAAGAATGACCAGCACTTTTCTTTTCTCCGCTGTAGGAAATACTTCCAGACGATTTTGAAGATAAGTCAGAAATAATTTATTACTGTTTTTAAACTCATCTACCAAGAACCAATTCAAATTTTTGGCAATAAAAATTGTTCTCGGTTCGGAATTTTCTACTTCCTCCATCAAGAACTTCTCAGGATCAGGACTTTCTTCAAAGTCCCATAATTTTAACTTGTAAGGATTCTGTTCAAAGGTTTTTTCTTCCTTCACGGCCCTTCTGATTTTTTCAACCGTGGATTCCATTTCCATCGTGCGGATATAAAAAAAACTATATCCCGCACGAACTCCTGTGATCAACTTCTCCTCAGGTTTCATTTTTCCTCCTCCTTTTTTGGGTTAAATTAAACTCTCAATGAAGCCCATCATCTCTGATGAGCTTGATCAAAGTTTAATTCAGTTCTTTGTCATTGATTTCCGTCCATACTTCAGGAATTTGTCTTTTATATTTACAACATAAAATCTTCCCCAAAGCCGCCTGTGACGGAGTTAAATTAGAAGCATTTGCCAAAGAATGACCTATTCGGGCATCCAATTTATTATATCCTTGTCCATCCAGATTTCTTGCACCATCACATACCCCAGCAATCACTTTTAATCCCTGATGAATCAATTCAATTTTCTCAGGGTTTAAATTTTTTCCTTCTTCCTGAATTTTCTTTTTAGACACATTTGCAGTCACCGACTCTACGGTTGGGATAACTGGATCAGAAATAATCGGCTCTTTGTCTAATGCAGAATCGATTACTGCTTGTTTTTCTACCAGTGTATGAGCCATGGTCACATCCAATGACCCATCCAATACCAAGTGCTGAATCAAAACACTATTAGATTGACCTATACGATGGACCCGGTCTTCGGCCTGACTAATATTTCCCGGAACCCAATCCAACTCAGCGAACACTACATGGGAAGCAGCAGTTAATGTTATGCCTACACCAGCCGCTTTAATTGATCCGATAAAAACGCAGCAGGTTGGATCATTCTGAAAATTATCTACTGCCTTTTGCCGATCCTCCATCGAGGTTTCCCCGGTCAGTACCGAATGACCGATTTCTTTTTCCTTTAGAGAATTAGATAAGGCAGAAACAACATCATGATGATGAGCAAATATTACGACCTTTTCTTCTGATTCTAAAGATTCCATTAAATGATCAATGACAGCCGGAATCTTAGCCAAAGCCACTGCATGTCTCATTTTACTAATTTCTGTAAATGCAATTCTGGTTCCCTCCCTCAAGTTTTCAATCGCTTTGGAATACTCTTCATCACTCAATGTCTTTGCCAACTCAACGTCTGCTTTGAGTTGAGACATTTTTTCTTCTTGTCTTTTCCACGCCTCCTGCTCTTGAGCAACAACTACTGCTGCTCCGTTTGCCGGAAGTTCCAACACTTGTCTTCTCTTTGCAGGAAGCTCTGTCAAAACGTCTTTTTTTAAACGACGAACCATAATTGTTGATCGCAGTTTCTCTTGCAATTCTGTCAAATTGGAGGCTCCGGAAACATCCCATCCGTATCGAGTTTGTTTTCCATTACAATAACGAGTCACATAATATTTCCAAGATTTCCAATTTCCGGTTGAATTCAGAATCGGCCACATTTCAATCGGCCGGTTGACTATTGGAGTACCAGTCAGATACAATTTTCTCTCAGCAGGAATTGGAGACAATACTTTGTTTGGATCAGCATTCCATTTTCCTAAAACCTCAGCTGTACGCTGGGTTTTGGTGTTTTTCAAATAATGAGATTCATCACAAATCAGAAGATCCCATTTTCTCTGTCGCAAAGCTTCCCGATGTTTTTTAAGTAAATCATAATTGAGAATAACCACATCCGATTGAGGAAACCCATTACTATTCGCAATCTCGATACTCATTTTTCTAACAAACCATTTACTACACTCTCGCATCCAATTAATTTTGAGTGATGCAGGGCAAATGATCAAAACAGATTTAATTGTTTCATCATTATTAATAATACCAATCGCCTGAATAGTTTTTCCCAGGCCCATTTCGTCAGCAATCAAAACGGTTTGTCTGTTCTGGGCATATACAATTCCTGCCTTCTGAAATGGGAGATATGATAATCCATCAGGAGCAGGAATCATTACGTCTGCGCTCGTGGCCTTGCTGGCCTCGATTGCATCCTTTTTCATTTGAAGAATATTATCGATTATTAAAATAACATTTGGTGGGGCATACTGCCTCAGTAAATTTGCTTTTTTTGCATCGTCCGTCCACCAAATTTTTTGAGCCGGATTCCATCGAAAACCGGCGGTTTTTGGAATTGTCCGCTCATCATAGGTAGAGCGGGCGACAAATGATTTTTCGCCGAGTAGCTCAAGTTTCATTTTCTTTCTCCTTTTTTAGTTGTTTGTTGATATCCATTAATGCCTATATCCTTATTAGATATAGGCATTGGTTGATATCAAGCTTCTATTTAGTAATCCTCTTTTCCATATTGTCCCGCCCCTCTGCCACCATCAACTGGGTCCATCGGTCCCATTGTCGGTTTGCGCGAGATCCATGCGTCTAAGGTAAGATACTCATTCCCATTATCGTCATACCCCTCGCAATATAAAAAAGCTAATTCCTCCTCTTGCAATCTGGCCATTGTGATCCCTTTGGATTCCGCGTATTCTTTTTTTGTCATTTTCCTTCTCCTTTTTTGAGTTGATTGAAAATTCAATTCAAACCACAAAATGGTTTCAACTGAAATCTCAATCTCAGAAAATGGGTTTACAAAATCCATTGGCAGTTTCGCCACATCGTCAAACCACTCCGGGCCACCATCTCATGTGGGAGTGACTGTCCTGTATTTCGGCCCGGTTCTCATCCCTCGTGAATCCCTGATCTAATTATTCAGATCCAAGGGCACTTAATCGATCCACCTCCAGGTTCTCCAGGCCCGGAGTTGCTTTTTTTAATTTGCGGATCTTTGGGAGGCCGATACCCTGGTATTTCCAGGATCACTTTTGAAAAATTATTTTTAAGAGGTTTTTTGGGCTTCACTCGCTCCGGCCCTTTTGCCCTGCCGGTCTTAAATCTAATTTTTAAAAGATCTGACTTCTATATATATTACAATGATCAATTGGTAAAACCCGGAAAACTTGAATTATTCATTATAATAAGGGATTTTTTCATTTCGGAAAATCAAGGGAACAAAAAGTCTAATAAATTCAATGAATTATAAATTGAAAAAAAAGTTGAAAAAAGATGCTTGTTTTTTCATAGATTTTCAAGGTTTTCTTTGATTTTTAAAACAGAAGGAAGGAAAAATCCAATGAATTTAATGAGTTAGACTATTATAAAAAATTTTAAAATTTTATTTTTTGAAAATTGAAAAAACAGGGGAAATGATCCCGGGAAATAGCCTAACCTATTGAAATCATTAGAACCAAGAAGAAACTCCTTTTAAATGCTTTAAAATCGATTTTAAGGGACTTTTGTTGAAAACCTATATCAGATTATACCAAAGAAAAGATCGCTCGTCCTGAATGATTTTAGAGCGGTTTTTCACCATTTTCGAACCGTCCCATAATGCCGAAACCACTCCTCCAGGACCAGTCGTTTCCGGCGCTTTGTTTTGACCACCAGAACATACACCAGATTATCCTCATCAATCAATAATCGCTGAAACCCCCTGACCCCACAACGATGTATTTCTACGGTCCCATCATGAGTCAATTTCGAGGCCTGTTTCAAAAACTCAGCGGTTATTTGTTCGGTGGTAGTACTTCTCCTGAAAAGCTTTCGGATGAGTTGTTTGAGGATTCCAATTTTGTTTTTGATAAACTCTCGAACCATGATAAGGGCCTTTCCATTTTTACTTTTTTTCCGTCTCTATTTCTAATCCAACCAAACTTCAAAACATGGTCAAGTAGATTCTTTGTAATTCTTACATCTTGTAAATTGTAGGAGAGTAAATCATCATATCGTTTCTGTTGATATAATCTTGGTGCTTCTGATCCTTTTCCATTTTTACCTATTCCTAAAGTCCTTTTGCAAATATCATTTAAGCGAAACCCTCCCGGAGATATTTTTTTTCGGGCTTCATAGTCCTCTTTTATATTATAATATCCTTTCATACAATTTATAAATAAATCATATTCTGTCCAAAACAAAGATCCATGCTGTATGGTCAATCCATATCGGTTTCTTGTTTTTAATATAGATCGAGTTCTTCCCAATACTACGCAACTATCAAAAGTAATTCCATTGAAGGAAATGACCTTAGATCGATTCAAAAGAGTCTTCAATTGCTTTAATCCGGATTGATGAAGAAAAAAAGAATAATCATCTTTCTTGTAACTGTAAACTACCGCTGATCCGAACCACTCATCATTGACTTTCTTCCAGTCTTCTTTTCCTTTTATCTCCTGACAAAGTTCTACGTCATATACCAAGACATCCATCAGTTTTCTTTCTTTTCTTTTGACTGAGAATTTCTAAAAAGAACAATCTCTTTTAAACCTTTTAAAATCTCAATGGGAGTAAACCAAACTCCACAGTTCATACAACCAAAAGCATAAGTTTTCAAATTTAAAATAAAGTCATCTCCTGCTTTTCCTTCTGATCCGCAAAGAGGGCATTTCAATCTTTGGCCCTTTTCTTTGATGGTTTCTTTGAGAACTTCTTCTAATTCTGTGGATTCCATGATCGATCCTTTCTTGTTAAGAGTTTTCTCTGTCCCAATCATTAAACTTAATTCGCAAATCTTCCCAGCTTTTAGTCACCTTATGAAGATTCATACCCTTATTTTTAGCTATCGCCTCCCAGGTCTCCATATTATACTGCTCATAAAAACAATCACCACAAATCCACTTGGACAAATATCCTTTTAAATTTGAAACTGAAAAAGGCTTCCCATTAATCTGGACTAAGTAAAACTCCTTTCCACACTCGGGACAGACAGACACTCCTTTTTCCGGAGCAATTCCTTTTTTCATTCTCTCCTTAAACTCTGCACTTTTCTCCCTTAAAATTGCTCCAGGTTTTCCAGCAACCCCCATCTTTAATCTTAGTCTAACCACACCGGCAATCTTCACAATTTTATTGACATCCAATCCACTTCTATCACAGACTTTTTCAATAGGATCTTTTTCATATTTTTCATACAAACAATTTCCACAAACCCAAAGACAAGTATATCCATAAACATTACTTTTCCCTTTGGATTCCTTTATTGGAAGTAAATAAAGGGGTCCATTGCATTTAGGACAATCCAGATAAAAATCATACATCTCTAACAATCTATCTTTTTCTCCAAGCTTTCTTATTTCTAAATACTTCTTAAAATCTTCCACAGGAATACTCTTATCAAACAATGAATCTACCAATCTGTTTATTTTATCAAGCAAAGAATAAGAGCAAGTTTTAAAATACGAATCTAATTGATTATAGGATCTCATCCTTTTCTCCTTTCTATACTGAACTACTTGAGGATGATGAGTTGCAAGAAGAACTGCTTGAACTTATGGATGAGGATGAACTGGAAGAAATGCTACTATTAGATGAACTTGATGAGGAAGAGCTGTTGGAGGAGGAGCTTGAACTCGACCGACTGAACGAAGAAAAACTGGATCTACTTGAGGAGGATATTGAGGAGGAGGAGGAGGATGAAGATGAGGACGAACTTCTTGAACTGCTGCTGCTACTGGAAGAAATGCTCGATGAGGAACTACTCGATAGGGAGGACATATAAATTTCAAGTTGCAGTCGAGATATGGGAAGAAACTGACTTGGTTGTCCCGCTATGTACTCATTAGGATAATTAGCTTTTTCAGTTTCCATTAAAAGTTTCACTTTTTCTTCCAATAAAGCATTTCTTTCTGCATTAAAAGGATTAAAAGTATTTGGTATTCCATCCTCATTATAATAACAGGAAGCATATACCACCCACTCTATTTCGCAGTCATTTAAAGTCAAATCAGCTTTTACATGGTATTCTATCCCAAAATCATCATAACTGGACCCAAGCATTGCGTTTGTTGTCATCAAATCCGAAACAAAAAAATGAGATTGTGAATCACTCCAGTCCTTCTTATAACCGGTTCTGTGAATATATCTTCTTTCAAAAACATAAATTTGTGTCGCGCTTCTATCTCCTTTCAAATATCCTCGGACATGATGAGATTGTAGAGCCTCTACTTCATAGTAGTTATAGGGAGCATCAACTGGTTGATAATAACCACCCAATCCCTGACCTGGATAAACAAAGTCTGCTAAATATTTGGATGTATAATCAGCTTCACTTCTTAAATAAAAATGATCTACTTCATCTATAGGAAGAACATCATCTAAACAGTAAAATAACCTGCTGCCACAAATGTAAAGAGCATACCCATCTGCTTCTATATTGTGAGCGCACTCCCAGGAAGTCCCATAAGCAGAATAACCATACTCTTCTCCATCATCCAATGCACCACATATAGTATCTCCTGAATCATTATCTGGTCCTGTAATAATGGGCCCGGTTGATCCTATAGAATAATCCACTCTTAAATAATCTTCTAAATTCGGACCTATTGGACCTTTCAGGGTATAAGTCTCATCTATAAAAGCATCCTCACCAGTAGCAGTGTATTTATTTATAGTATTGTATACTGCCGAACCATAGTATTTACAACATCTTTTCGTAAGACAATGAAAGGCCCCCCCATTATTTGACCATTCCCCTTCTCCTGACATAAGAAAGGGTCGTTCCTCATCTGTTCCAGTAGTGGTTTCTTGCAAACGATAAGACAATGATTGAGGTGGCCACAAGTAGGTCCATCCATAAGATTGTCGGTAAAATCCTTGATTATAAAATAAGTGTGGATGATGACTGAGAGAGTATGCTGTCCATCTTCGTTCTCGTATGGATGCCTGATAACTTCCAAGGTATGGAGAAGTGGGTGATCCATAGCATTCTGCATACATCGGGGAAGGACACTCCAAGCCTTCTGGGCAAGAAATCCCCCCATAACAATTATCAAAAAAGAAAAACACAGTAGAAATTGAACTCTTTGTATAACCATACTGAGTACACCCGGAGGCATGTGGCGCATACAAAGAATCAAAATCATATTCTCCGCGGTAAGTATAGTTTTTAGGAATAGCATAAAGGGTATTTAGGAGATAAGAGTAGGCCTCAGTTTCATAAGTATAATCCCCCGGTTGATCATTGTGACCATAAGAACCGGCAAACTCTATTAGATCCTTAAAATTAGCCTCATTATAAAGAGCATATCCCTCCGTTACACTTGGAACAGAACAAACTGGAGCTCCTAATCCATATTGAGATATCAATTGAAGGGTCGAAAGATAATTTCCAAGATCCGCATATAAAACTGGCCAATCGGAGGGTCCGATTGAGTTTCCATAATCATCGTAAACTCCTCGTGGATAACTCAAATCCGCGGTGTTCACTATAAAACAATAATTCAGTGTCTTTACTAAAAGCATTTCAGGAGGACAAAATCTTGGATTATCCCAGAAACCAATTACTGTAGGATGAGACAGCGTATTGTTTTTAAATCGAACTACTACTTCATCATTAACTTCAAAAGCCTGAGAATTACATCCGGGATACTCTACATTACAAACCATTTCTGTATAGGAACCTTCGAGTTCAACATTTACAGTCATGGTTCTTTCCCCATCAATAGAAAGAACTATTCCTCTTCTATGAACAGGGCACTCTTCCTGCCATCGCGGATTTCTATCGGATGAAAACATAAAACCAACGGCAAGGTTTCCTTTAGCATCATCTTCCCACATTTGCTCTGCGGAATGCCATCTACTTTTAGGCGGATCATCATTTTCTCTTAAACGAAGATTTCCATAATGAATGGCTTCATGAGGAGGAAGATTATTTATATCGACTAATTCAACTTTCTCATCTACAGCAAGTTCCTGCCACGTAGTGTTCTGGGCATTCCAGGTTAAATCATTATCATAACCAGGAACCAAAACCCTGTATGAATTATTGTCTGGATCAGCCCATTTTACGATTGCATAACTCATGAATTAAGGCCCACTGCCTGAGTAAGAACTTGATGAGGAACTTCCTGAAGAAGAAGAACTACTACTTAAGGAAAAACTTGAAGAACTTCTGCTACTGGAAGAACTACTTCGTGAACTTGAGGAGGAAGATCTGCTGCTGGAACTCAAACTGCTTATATTTTCACATCCGTCATTCACTGTAAAATTATCAAAGTTGACTGAATAAGTTACCGATCCAGAGTAAACGACTCCGGCAACCCTTATTTCTACAGTTAAATTTTCTAAAGAAAAATCTCCAGTAACTGTTAATCCAGCAGTATTTCCATCCCACTCCCATTGTTCAGATGTTGGATTCCAATAATAAACGGTTATGGAAGCCCCATTACTGGAACGAACCAATCTCAATTTTCCAGAGGTGTGAGTTGTGTTTACTGAATCCCCCCCTTCCAATCCACAATAATAAATATGGGAAGATACATAAGGAACGTATTCCATACCAACATAAGCTTCCAAAGCACCAAAATTAGTAACTCCTAAATAAAACTGCAATCCTCCATTACCCGCAGATTGAACATCAGAAAAATCAATTTGAATATCAAAACCAGCGCCCGCAAGAAAAACATAATCGCTATAAACGAAGGATTCCTCATTTGTGGAATCTACATAGTAAGCCCTTAATTTATTATTGTATATAGAAAACATTTCTACGGGGTCATCTAAATACCACCTCCAAGATAATGGGGCACCATCCCCTTCTGTGAATTGATCATTTGCCTCACAAGCTGCTCCAGAAGAATAACTACTGCTGGAGGAACTTGAAGAAACACTTATACTCGAACTGCTACTGGATGAGAAGCTTAATGAACTACTGGATGAAGAACTACTCAAACTGGAAGAACTTTGACTGCTGGAACTGGAGGAGGAAGAACTTATCGAAAAAATACTGCTACTGGAAGAACTTGAACTTGATATTGAACTGCTACTTGAAGAGGATATACAAGAAGAACTGCTGGAACTATTGCTTAAGGAGGATGATGATGAAGAACTTAAAGACAAACTGCTGGAACTGGACGAATAGCTTGAAGAGGATGAGCTATTGGAGGAAGAACTACTGCTGGAAGATATACTGGAGGACGAGGAGGAGGATGAACTACTGGAAAGCGAACTGCTGGAACTGGAAGAACTTGAACTCGATCCCTCATCAAAAAATCCACTTATATTTGTTTCATAAGTTTGTCCATATTTAAAGGAATGAACTATTTCTTCTGGACGAACTCCTCCTCTCACTGTTCCCGATTGTGCCGAATCCTCCACAGTCATTTGAGTATTTATATTTATGTCTGTATTCAGTTGAATGGATAAGTCCACCATATTTGTATATCGTTCCCCATGCCAAAGGATTGCATTTGCAAGGAGGGTGGCTTGAGATAAGGAAGTTATCAATCCAGAAGAAATGATTCTTTTATTCAAACCATAGACACTTATCATGGCGGCGGAAGCATCCACGGAAATTGAATAATCGGTGGTTGCCCCAACCACAATAGCGCGGGTGATAATTTTATTTAACTCTTGATATCGACTTAATGTTCCAATATCATCTTGATCAAGATCTAAATCATTAACCCCCTCCGACCAAAAAGAAGTGTCCTCTATTGTCAATACTCCAGCGGCGGTTATGTAGGCATCTATGTTTGGACCTAAAACCTTGAGAATATCAAGAACGCCCGCCAAAGCATTGCTGTATGCTATAGTATTGTTTGAAAGAGTAATTGAATCGGTGTAGGTTAAACTATAACTCAAGCCTGCTTGACCACACCAGTATTCAATTAATCCCTGTGAATCTCCTGAGTAGGTTGTGGAAGAGTATGTACCATTTATTCTCTGAAGAAGATAGGCAAGATTATATCCCTCCACTCGAATTACTTCAGTTTGACCAAACAAATAAGTTTCGGATACCTTAAAGGGAATTCCTGTATAAATCAGAGTGTAAGAGTAAGAATCTCCCGTACGTGTTCCGATGTAAATCTTTATTCTTTTTCTTACATCAGGAGAAATCAAATTCAAGTATGAAGCGGTCCGGGCATTCCACAAGGATGCCTTAGCAATAGAAATTGAAAACTTGGATAATGGAGTATCTCTTCTTAATGAAATTCTAAATTGATAGCATGGAGTGAGAGTATAGACATTGGAGCTTTCATCAATGAATTCAACCTTAGCAACCGGAATAGTGTATGACAATTCTAAATCTCCAATTTAGGAGGTTTGATAAGCAGTGTATTTATCGACCACATGAAGATTTATGGTGGTTATGTATTTTCCTCCGGAATAAATTCCGGTTACACTTTCAATTGCTACTTTCCATAGAGTTATATGATATCCGAAAAGGAATTCATAAGAATTATCTTCTTGCATTCCTTTCAAGGTTTCATAATCTGTTTTACTCAACATCACATTATCAATTCTGATCGTTCGGAGTTCTTCGGATATTCCCCAATCGGTTACCAGGGTGGTTCCGGATAATGAGGTGAGTTTGGTTATTAATCTGGACACATCCGGACGATAGCTTGCTTCATCAATCTCCATCAACACCCAGTTTCCTGCGGATCGAACTTCTTCACTGACGATTGAGCCTTTCATATTTATACTCCAAAGCAAGAGAAGGATTCTGTTTGTGCTCGAACAAAGATTTCCTCAAGTAATGAATTCAATAGACCCTCCAGCCATCCTTGAGTGTCTCCTTCCATAGTCACTTTCACTACTAAGCCTTCTTCTGATATTTTCTTTGCCTGAAGAAGAGCTAAATCTGTTTGTGCCCGAATCATTTCAGTTTGTACTTTAGTAAATTCATTCTGAATTTCAATTTGGGATTCTATGATATCTTTTATATCCCAGTATTTGGAGAATCCTCCAGAGGTATCTACTCCAGCGAGTATTGCAGTTAAGTCACCCACATTTTCAGTAACTGCCTTGAATGAAGCAGCGGTGGTCTCTGCCAGTACTTGTAATCTTTTAGTTCCGGCTTCTATTTCGGCAATTCTTATCTTTGCTGTCCACTCCAACTTTGCTTTTCCCATTTCATGGGTATACTTCAATTTATTTTCAACTATTTTTAAATCATGCTCAAACTGTTTCTTTTCAAGAGACAACTCATGCTTTTCTAACTTAGACATTTTCTTTTTTGTTTTATCAACTTCTTTCCCCGCTTCTCGCATTCCGGCAGAATATTTAAGGGTTCCATCAGCGAGTTTTTCCACATTTATTCCCGTATCATTTAAAGCTATGGACATGCTTAATACTTCTTCATCAATTCCCTCAAAGGCATTTCCCATGAAAGCGGAAGCCCCGGAAACTTCCTGAACTGCCTGACTCATATCAGACAACTTGTCTCTGACTGTTCCATAGTAATCAGAGTATCTTTTGGCTTCTTCAGCAGAAAGTTTTGTTTCTTCTGATAAAGCTTTGTGTGCGGGGACAAGTTGATTTGCAATTACTTCTGATGTATCGTATATAGTTTTAAATACTTTTTCTGTCCACATTTGAGGAACTTCCGAACTAAACGCCCTTGAAATATCCTGATTGGTTCTATCCGCCCAGTAACCAATCCTTCCTTCCAGATCTTGAATTTGCTTATCAAAATTTCCTATCCAATCAGGAAGAAGATTAAATCCCTCATAAAGGAGTTTAAGTCCTTGTAAAGCAGTATACATGAAACTGGAGAATACTGAATCAGCAGTAGATAATCCTCTAATTAATATCTCCCACAGAATCACTAAAGCATCTCTTACAATCACTATAGTCAAGGATAATCCGGAGAAAGCTGCATTGAATACTATCAACCAATTTTGTAATTCTTCTCTTTCGTCTGCTCCAGAAACCAACATTTCTATCCATGCCAAACCCCATTTTCCAACTAATTCTAAATTCTTTGCTAAAAACTCAGATATATTAACCAGCCAATCATAAAATCCTTCTGCATCCCCAAACATTCTAACAAATGCTTCTTCGGAGGCCTCTTTCAAATTTCTAAAGGCTTCTACAAGAGGACCTCCAATCAGTCCTTCTGATTCCTCCAATTTAGTCAAAGCAGTAATCAGTCCACGAATACCAGTATTTTCGTCGATTCCCACTAATGAAATTATTTCTGGTAAAAGATCTTCTCCTATTATCTTTTTAAAAACATCCAAAGAACCAGATACTTGTCTCTGCACTACATCCCATGTCTTTAATTTTTCAGCCATGGCATCATAGGCCGCAGTAGTTCCTGTCACACTATTTCGATATTTAGTAAAATTCTCTGTTCCTAAATTCAAAATGGGAGCAAGAGCCTGAGCACGCACCCCAAACAAATCAACAGCATCTTTTGCAGTTAAAGTCTTTCCTTCAAATAAACCAATAAATTTTGTAAAGTCCGAAAGACTTTCCTGGACCTGTTTATATGTCAATCCTAATTTTATAAGAACATCTTCTCCGTCTCCTGTTTCCTGATATAACTGAGCAAACATCATCCGAAGAGAAGTACCCGTCTGAGAGGCTTCCAATCCTCTATCTTTTAACATAGCCAATACTGTGACTACATCCTCCAAAGAGGTGCCAGCTAAAGAGGCAGCAGGGGCGGCATACTTCAAAGCTTCTATCATATCTCCTACATCCGCTGCGGATTTAAAACTGGATGCCGCAAACAAATTTATTACCCTATCAATTTCTTCAATTCCCAAACCGAAGGCATTAAGGGTTGTTATGGTTCCTTCGAGAACATTCTGAAGATCTTCCCCAGTCGCTATATGAAGAGTCATGGCCGCATCTGAAACGGCTTTTAACTGCTCTTCAGAAGAATAACCAAACTGGGCGATCAACTGAAGGGCTTCTCCAGCAGCCTTTCCCGTTATTGGAAATCGAATAGTCAAATCATTTAATACATCATCAATCTGACCAGCAGTAGCCCCAAATTCTCCCGCAACTGCTCTCACATTATAAATTGCATCATGAAAATCAGCGGCGGAGGCTACAAAGGTTTTCCCTATATCAAAAGTCAAGTCTGCCAGCTTAACTGATAATGCTACTATTGCTGCTTCAGTAGCAGTCAATACCCCAAGAGCCATTCCCCAATGTCCACTAAAGGAAGACATTACTCCACTAAACCGATCAACAGCAGATATAATTACATTTACTTCTTTTTGTATTGCCATCACTCCTCCTTGTATGGGAGGGCTGTCAACTCAACTATTTCAGCCACCACTTTATTTATCACTCCAGGAGCTACTTCGGATATTCTGACTACTTCCTCCATGGTGAATGCGGGTTCCAGAACACATCTTTGAAAAAGAGTCAATTCAAAAACGACCACTTCAGATATTTCAGGATTAACATACAAGTGGGCAAGTTGGGAGATCTCTTCAAACAAGTATCCCCTTTTCATTTTCATGATGAGAGATTGCATGAATAAATAGGGCTGTTTCTTTAATTCATTTGCTCGTAAGTGATCTTCAAGAGAAGCCCCTCTAATCTTGATCAAGCATTCCTCTTCCGGGAGTCCCACTAAACCGGCAAGTTCCGGCACGTGAATATATTTTTCTTTTCTAAAAGAATCAATTTTCTGAATGAGTAGATTTTTATCAACTATTTTCTCTTCCATGACTCCATCTTTCTCTTTTGTTCTGATTTCGCCTGAATTATCTTGTCCTTCAACTCCCCCAAAGAATAAAGCTCATACTCAATATCATATCGAATAGCCGATTGAAGCATTCCATAGACCATCCAGTACTGTATCTCATCAAGAGTTAAACAATCTCCAAAATAATCTGGCAAAATTTCATAAACAAACCTTCCTTTGTCCACACATAAAGAAAATACTGAAAACAACAAAGGATCATTTATCATTCTTGAGAATTTTTTTTTAAGTCTGCTCCCTTCTCCGTCAAATAGATGATTCTCTCCACCAATCGATTTATCACCATCGGAAATTTATCACATAGAAAAATAACGTCTGATCTTTTTAATTGTGGGTTTTTAACTCCATTCAACACAATCTCAATTCGATAAAGAACCTCTGGGGACTTTTCTTTCCAAGCTTTCTTTACTTCCTCCTCAACTTCTTCTTTCTTTACAGAGGCGGCCAGAATTCCTTCCACCAAGTTTTTCACTCGGTCATTTATTTCTGCTCTTGCAGATAAATAAGTAGATAAGGACAACTGCTGTACTTCAAAAACAGCCACTTGATCATTAACCAGTCCCATCATTTCATTTAATTCGGGCACTCGAACTTTTTCTGTTCTCTCTGCGTACTCACCTCTTTTATCAAAAGAGGTTTTAGTTACAATGATTTCTTCCATAAAGTTTTCTTTCTTTAATAGCGGGGGAATTTCACCCCCGCCATTTTGTTTTAAGAGGTTTTATCGTACAACTCACCGCTTCCATCAACAGTGACAGCGGCATCCATATTTCCTTCCACTGGCACAGTTCGATTTACTTTGATAATCCCTCGTCCCACCCAGTGGGCGGTCTCATCTCTGTCCGGATACAGTTTCACCCACCTCTTGGTGTTTTTGATCAAAGTCAAAATGTCATTGACCTTTGTCCAAAATGCAGATCCAGACATTGACCAACTCGGAGTAGACAAAGCCTTTTCCTCATAGGTATCCCCATAGGCTTTGGAGTTGATAGTTGCAATATCATCCGTAAAACCAAAATCCTTTGTCTCAGAAAGCTCCTCAAAGGAGGCTGAATAATAGGATGCATAGACATTTCGTGCATTGGTTCCTGCAGCGGCATCCCCAGGTTCCGCGTGAATCAAAGGAAGTGCGGAAGCAAACTCCACCAGACCGCAATTCTCGGTTTCATTATGATAGTGAAGTTTATAGGAAGGAATGATGGTCCTTTCTTTCGTTTCATTGTCAATTTCAGAAGTCAGAACCGTGTCCTCTCCTGAGGCACTCCCTGTATAATAGGTCATGTTGATATAACCGATCAAAACCTCATCAATGGGAAGATAAGGCTGGCCTCCGGCTGCTCCTCTGCTTCCTCCCGCTGATCCCTCAATTCCCTCTGTTTTGTTGATATTACCATCTGCATCCACAGTTAAAGCAATAACCAGAACATTGCCACTCACCATGGGTCTCACCAACCCAGTCACCGTGGTTGCAATCACAGAAACTTCTTCTCCCTTGATGTAAACTTCTCCTGCACTTACATCAACGGAGTTATTGGCAGATCCGGCAGTAATGGTGAAACCACTAATCACCCCATCCAATCGGATATCCGGCTGAAGATTATCTTGATCGGACACATACTGCGCCCCTGCCAGTTTATATTTTTTACGCACATCAGCAGCCGGACTGGACACAGAACTAATGGCCGCCATTGCATAAAAAGTGGTTCCTACTTCAACTTCCACTTTTGCATCTTTACCTGTTTTTCTTGCCATTTTAAAATAGCCTCCTTATTCCAACATCACTTCTTCTCGAATGGTTAGATCCAGAATTCTGTACCTAACTGGAAATAAATTGTTAAATGGTTCTACTGGTCCCAGCTTGATTGACACAATTTTCTTTCCTCTTGTCTCTGTAGGACTATCAAATCCTAAGAGTTCTGAACAGTCGTTACTGGCTCCTGCTGTCACGACCACAGATGAAGTCGGACCTTCCGTTTCCGACTTGATTGTGAATTTCCTTGTACTTGAAGAAAACTCACAGGTAGCTTGCCCATAACCATCATCGTCATGGGCAGACAAGGCTCTCAAAGCCGTCTGTATATTAGAAGCTATTTGGGCTCCTGTAAGAGAACTGGAGCCGCAATCAATAGCATTCCATCCTGTTCTTTCTTTTCCATCTATTTTGACTGACAAATATCTTTCCGAAGCAGACAAAATAAATGTTGATAGAGAATTAGCTTGAGAAACTGATTGTCCTTGAGTATCATATCCCAAAGTTAAATCTGACAGAATTGCGATACGAATATCATCTATAAAATCCAGGGTGCCTTTATCCGTTCCACTGCCAACAATAGAGCCCTCTACTCCTGCTTTCATCAAAACCAACCGGGCATATACTTTTATATTGTAAATGAACTCAGCATATCTTCCAGAAGGTCCTGTAGATTCATTCTCAATGGACTCAATTCCGGGCTCCAAAATTAAAACATACTTCTCTGCTGGAATTGGATCTTTAAATCCAATGAGAAAATTGGCTGATTTTACATAGGATATCAAAGTTGAGTCTGCTTTTAACTGAGTTTCTAATGCCTGTAAAACTGTTTTAAATGACATTTTCTTTCCTTATCATAATAGACTTTGTTCAATATTACTTTCAAGAAGCTTTCCAAAAACTTCTTCTATTTTACTGGCATCTTTTTCATTTATTCCTAAATGAGGTCTTGCAGGGACATCCAAATAAAAGACTTTATCTTTTCCACCAGTGGTAGAATTCAATACCAAAGTAGACTCTCCCCCATAAAAATGTAACTGGGCGCGCTCTTCTGATTCCTTATCATAGAATATTACTGCTCTTTTCAGTACAGATTGAACTTCATGAACAAGAGAATTTTTCATTTTCTTCTTTGAAGTTTTTGCCAACTTGTACTTACCTGCATAAGGACCACCTTTGATCTTTTCAGAAATCGGTCCGGTAAGAACTGTGTCTTGTCCCTTAATTTCTGTCCACATTTCAGAGTTGGGGGTCCAGGGCGTTTCATCAGGAGATACCTGCTCCTGATATCTTCTCTTGGTCTCGATTAAAACAATTTGCACGGCATCATTCAAGGCCCGATCATAGTAAGCATCTGATCTTGCACTCATCTTAGCCAAGCCAGATTGAATTGCATTGAATTCTGAAAAGTTTATTTTTATCATCCTCTTATTATCGATCCTTCTCTTTGCCGAAAATAACTGGCAGAGTAAACTCGAATTGTAAATCGATCATACTGAACAAAATCAATTGCTCCATCATTTATAGTAAAATAAATTGGATACTCTTCATAATTTCTGGAAGACAATACCAATCCATAGTCTGCAACTCCTTGACTGCTCCACTCCTTTTCAGGATAGGCTTCATCCACTTCTACATTGGGCAAAGAACCTGTTATACCTCCTCTTACAGAAAATTGACTGGAGTTTAGAGCAGTCAAAGTCCACACTTCTGTTTTAGTAAATAAATTATTTACTGAGATTCCTGATACAGTTCCATTCCCTGTATTTTGAGAATTGGCAGAAGCTGCTTCATAGGAGGCATCGAACCGAAGATTCTGAAGAGCTTCCATAGCCCTTTCTTTATACTTCTCAGTCCAGTCGGAAATACTGGAATTCTCTGTAGCAAAAGTTCCCGTCATCAAATCCGAAATAACCAGATCAATTTCAACTTGCTTTAGAGCAGAAATGTGAGTAGCAGGGATAAGAGTCCTTCCTCTAAGAAATCGATCATTAATAAAATTGTAGGCTCTTTCTCTTGCAGAATCCTTTCTGGAAGTTTTTGAGGATTTACTTAACGAAGAATCCAAAAGATCATCCACGGACTTTCCATTATCTAACACAAGATCGGTATTTGTACAATAAGTAGTTCCCATCTTATTCTCCAGATATTTGTTTTCTTGAAATAGTTTCTAAGTATTTATTCCATTTTTCTTCATTTTGTCTCGCTTCCTCGTCTCCATATAGTAAATCTTTTACTCTTGCAAAAGAGATCGCCCACTCAATAATTTTGATCATCTCGGCTTTATCGATTTCCATCTTACCTCCTTACATAAAGAACGCAATCAGGACTAATGCCATTCGGTCTGGCCATAGATGGATTCCCATTGAATTGCTTGGTTTCGTTTCCGCCATCTCCGGTTCGGCAATCCATCCAACTGAGGGTATACTCCCCCTCGAATTTATAGTTGACTCCCATAGAACCGGTTAACGATGTCCAGAGCAACCAGGAATCGGCCAGAGGATTTTTCATGATGTATTCAGTAGCTCCGGCTTTGAGCGGGTCCATGTTCACCATTTGTCGATAATCCGGGATGCTGTTGATAAAGTTGGCTTGGACCCTCAGATATTTAAAATCCAGATCCTCCATCCCCGCTTCGTTGCCCCATCGACCACGCAGATAAACCATGACATCCGCACCAGCCATTGCGCAGGCCCAGTTTTTTCGCATCATGGTTCCGCCCACTCCGTAGGCTTCAAGTGGATTGTTGGGCTCCGTGGATTCACCGAGCATGATGGAGTAGCGGCCCCTTGCCTCAAGCATGGCGTTGACCATAGCGGTATGCAGCGTATTTCTATCCGCATCGATTAACTGCACGCAGAACTCCTTAATGTAAGGATCGTTCCCGAAATCAAAAGAAATTCCAGAATGTTGATGAATCGCAATTCTGTGGCGGCCCTGGTCATAGGTATGCAACCGCTTGGCAATCTCACTTGCTCTGGCTCTGTTCATGGCCTCTGAGTATTCTTCTTCCACACACCAGATAAGGCGTGGGATATGCCCAAGCAAGTCAACCAACTGATGAATGTACTGATCCTCTGCCGCCGTTACCGTGTCATGGCTCCCGAAAGGCTGGGATGAATCGTCATAGAGAAACAGATAGGCCCAGATACCGTGGGTGTTCATTTTCTCGCAAAAGGCTTTAATGTCCGCCGCTCTGCTCGGAGATAACCCTTGATTCGGATCGCCGTTCTTAAACGGGTTCCCTTCAGGCGTATCGCCTCCATGAGCACAGGAGACAATCAGGTAAATGCAATTTCCGCCATGGTTGATGATCTGGTTAAGAATCTGTTGCCGGTCAGCCCGGTAGAACAGATTTTCAGGATCTCCCCAACCGCATAGATACTCTCTTGTTGCTGGTGGAGGCGGTGGAGGAGGCTGAGGTGGTGCAATCTCCGGGCAAGCCTGTCGGCCCTCTGCAAAGCCCCAGTCCCTGAAGTGCTGAAATGGATTGTCTTTATAAAGCTCCGATCCTGCAACATCGGGATAGGCTGTCAGATATTTGTCGGAGCAGAATGTCGCCTCATCCGGGAACGGAAGAACTTCCCGTTTTTCCCATATGCCATAGGTTACATAATGCTCCCAAGCCCAATCATTCGGCAAGGAGTTGGCCGCAATATGCTGTGCTACATCCGGGTATTTTGTCAGATACCACTGGACGTTAAATTGCTTTGGTATCGGTGGTAGATAAGCCATTTAATCCTCCTTTTTAAATGCCCCTCACCAGGACTTCTAAACTTCTACACCAATCCCGGATTTCGCGCAGCCTCTGCCCTGCGCTCGTACCCTGCCGAGGGTGAAAATCCATCCGGGCACTGATAGCGTCGGCAGATACTATCAGGGGTGATCGGCTATGCCTGTTTCTCAGGGGCACAGTTTTACTCCTCCGCATAAATCCTGTAATCAATTCTCAGGTTCCCGGAAAGATCCGGTATATTCATTGCCTGTCGGTCTCCTGCCGGAAAATCCAGCGCACGATAAAAGGATTGATAAACGACTCCAATCTGGTCGTCTTTGTTCCGAAGAAGCTCGTCAGCCACTTTGCCCAGAACAAACTTACCGATGGCAATAGAAAGAGTGACCGTCGGATTCACCGCAAAGCTGGCAAGTTTTGCGATGTTCAGCAGGAAGGTATCAAACTCCGGGTCGTTGATATAAGACGATATGACATTTCCCATCTCTCTTACACCGGCATCGCTTTCTACGAGGATCATCTGCCAGTTGAACGAGTCGATCTTCTTGCGTGTCGTCCAGAGCGAATAGCCACTGTCACCAAAGATCATCTCATGGCCGTTTTTAATGTGATCCACCTGCATCAAAGTCTTTGCAGATAAGATATCACTGGCAGCAGCCCTAAGAAGACCGAGTTTGGCCTTGTCGTCGTTCTCGTTGAAATAAGCATCCAGCACCGGCAAGGGGTCGTCTTCAGAGGTTACAAACGACAGCAGCTTTACTTCTCCACTGCCGAACAACTCCCGGTTGTCGATGATCTTGATCCGCTTGATTCGCAATGTCAGGAAGGACATAAGACCTCCTTACGGGGTGTAATCCAAAAATTTGTCCAGCTCGACAATCAACCATTCTGGGGCTTTCATTATAAGCATTTTCCGGCCCCAATGAGCATAATTCCATTCCATGGCCACCATAGCCTCACTCGCATCGGCATCGCTCATGTTGGCGAGATCATCCAGTGCCGGAATAGCATAAGGCTCCCATGTATCTGGCATTATTTGTAGAATGTATCCTTTGAAGAACGGATAAAGAGTTTTAAACAGTTGAAATACTTGAACATCCCCCATGCCAAGAACTTTTTCTTTAAGTGGATTTCTTTCCATTGCCCTACTCCTTTTTTAGATTATTTTTAACCACACCAAAATCCCGTAAATACCTACGAGGATCAAGGCTCCTGCACTCATGATTATTTTGCCGATTCTATTTCTCATTCGGCCGCGACATGTAAACCATTTCAGCGCACCCGTATCCTTTGCCATTATCCATATATAAATGTCTCCCCTCATGGCCTTTAGGTTTATTGCATATAGCAACCACTGCGCCATCACCACCGATACGGAGTTCTGAGTTACAGAGATTTTTGTCTAATTGTACCACTTGTCCAATCATCACAAATTCCATACCGTTGAACTTCTCTATTATCTATAAGAGCTTTGTACGTTTGAGCATAATGCTTTTCTCTGGACGCCCTGTCTGTCTTTACTGGTCGTTTTTTCATGGGATATTTTTGTGTACAAAATAAGGAATCATCATCATTATAAAGAAACTTGCAGTTATGGCATCCGTTTTTGTTTCTGTAGTTTTTCATAAGCAATCCTCTGCTTCTTTCAATTCAAACAATGCACAACTGAAATCTTCCAGTGCGTAAAATACGCCTATGTGCCCATCGTCAGTTAAACACGTAACCCAGGCCGTTTCGCCGTTATCACTATATGGGTCGTTGACTATCTTTTTACATAGACCACCCACAGTAGATATGCTGCCTTTATACCAGTATTTACACTCTTTACAGGTCATATTTTCCTCAGTTCATTAAAAAACCAACGCCATTGCCTTGCTTTTGCAAATTCTCTAAAGTCATGTTCAGTTTTATCTTCTAAGGTTGCCCGTACCATGCGGACTTCCTCTTTTGAGATAAGCAGATTTTTAACCTTCTTAATTTTAGGTTTTTTCCACAAGTTCATATTTTCCTCAATTCATCAAAGAACCAATCCGTTGCCGGTCCCCGCATGGGATAGTCCACATGCGGATTCGGGATTTTATTGCCGAAAAACTCGTGGGAGTAAAGCCAGAAGTGGCCGTACTTTTCGAGATTCAGCTTGATATAACGGATTAGATTTTGCTCCGTTTTAAGATATTCGCACCAGATGCCTGGACTCACTTTCGGGGAAACTTCCGCTTTTTTCCAACTTCGCTCCCACTTCCACCACTCCCAACAATCAATACCTTTTTTGTATGTTTCTTCCGTAAAGTGGTGCAAGTCTCCGGGGAACTGCCGCATCGTCCAGCCGTATGAATACGGCATCTGTCCATGAATAGGAATACCGGCTTGAACCAGATATTCCAGGATCAAATAGGCATGGACTTTCCAGAGGTCTTCCAGACCATAGTTCCGGCACTGGACACACCAGCACCGCTCGGTAGGCAGCTTGCCCTTATAAAATGGGACGATTTCCGATTTATATTGCGGAGGTGTAAGATGCTCCAAATCCCAGATCAACCCGTCCAGATGATGCTCCTGGTAAAAATCAACGGCAGGAGTCACGCGGGAACTGATGTAAGCACTGGAAGTTGGACATGGAGTTTTTCTTAGATAGCGGCCATCTTGAGTTTGCCACTGCTGCGTATCGGGAACGGTGTAGTAGATTGGGTCTCGAACCCATAAGGGCACCAGAAAGATTTTACAGGACGCTTTGTACCGAGAAATAGTTTGAACGACGATCTCCTTGGTATCGTAATATCCAGAGCTTTTTCCCCACGGCAGATCATGAGCGCACACCAACAGCGTGTCGATGCCGGAGTCGACCAGCTTGTCGAGAAACTCAAAGTTCGGCCAGAGGATGTAGGCTGCTTTCATTACTCCTCCGTTATGGTCATTTGAACATCTTTTTCCCACTTATTATTCAAGCTGGTTAAAGCCTTGAACGTTATCTTGTAAGGGGAGCTTGCTTCTGAGCCTGCCTGAACCCTTATCTGAAGAGCACTTCCACTGACTGCTTTTGATCCTGATCCAAGAACAGTGCTTGAAGCATCCGCTCCATCTACATCGGCAGCAGTCACTTCACAACTGGCCAGAACCAAAGTTTCATCTGTCTCCATGTTATTTTCAAAGTTGGCTGAAATAATCATGGACTCATAACTTTGTTTGGTAAAATTCTCAAGAGCCATTTTCTCTTCCTTTAAGAATCATATAGTTCGGTTGTTACTTCTGATCGGTAGAATTCTTTTGTTACTTCTGATCGGTAGAATTCTTTTGTTACTTCTGATCGGTAGAATTCATAATTCACGGGAGCAAATGAGACTGAACTAATAGAATAAGAACTACTGCTGCTTGACAAACTGCTCTTTGAGGAACTTGAACTGCTTGAGAATGAGCTACTGGAAGAACTGATACTTAAAGAATTACTGCTACTGGAGGAGATGCTGTTAGAAGAAGAACTTGAACTGGAAGAAATTGAGATGGAAGAAGAACTACTGGAACTACTTGAAATTGAACTACTGCTGGAACTTGAAAGGGAACTGGAGGATGAACTTGATGAACTTTTACAACTACTTGAGGAACTGGATATTGAACTTGATGAAGAACTGCTTAAACTAAAGGAACTGGAGGAAGAAGAACTACTGGACGATAGAGAAAAACTACTGGAACTGCTGTGGGAAGAAGAGTTTGAGGATGAGGAGGATGAAGAATATGAGCTTGAACTTGATGAAGAACTGGTGGAACTACTGGAGGAGGAACTGGAGGAGGAACTGGAATAGCTTGAAGAAGAAATTGAACTACTCGAACTTGAACTGCTTAACGAACTACTTGATGATGAACTTAAACTACTTGAAGAGGATGAGGATGAAAAACTTATCGATTCAGAAAAGGAACTGAATGAAGAACTGGAGCTTGATTTACTACTTGACGAAGAAGATACCGAAAAAACCGAACTGGAAGAGGAGGAGGATAAAGACAAACAACTGGAACTACTACTTGAAGAACTTGATCGACTTGAGGATGAGCTACTACTTTTTGAACTCGAACTACTTGAAATAGAACTTGAAGAAGAGAAAGATATACTACTGGAAGAGGAGGAACTGCTGCTAAAAGAGGATGAAGATGAAGAAGATTTACTACTACTTGAACTGGATGAAGATTGAGAACTTGATGAGGAACTACTTGAAAAAGAAGAGCTTGAACTTGAAGAAGAACTTGAAGAACTTTTACAGGATGAGGAAGAGGAGGAGCTTTTACTTGATGAGGAGCTACTGCTTCTTGAGCTTGAAGAAGAAGATAAACTACTACTTGAAGAAGAAGATAAACTACTACTTGAGGATGAAGAAATACTACTGGATGATGATATGGATGAACTACTTGAGGATGATATGCTACTCGATGAAGAGCTTGATGAAGAACTGGATGACCGAGAACTGGAACTTGAGCTACTTAAACTTGAAGAACTTGAACTTGATTGAGAAGACGAGCTTGAACTTGATCTACAAGAGCTTGAGGAACTACTCTTTGAGCTTGATGAACTGCTTGATAAACTACTACTTGAATGAGAACTGGAACTGGAAGAAGAAAGAGAACTTGATGAACTGCTACTTAGAGACGATGAGGATACAGATGAAGAAGAAGAGCTTGATACTGAACTACTTGAAGACGAACTATAACTTGAGGACGAGCTTGAAAGCGAACTTGAACTGGATGAGGATAGACTTGAACTTGATGAAGATGAGCTTGAGTTAGATGAAGATGAGGAAGAGCTTATCGAGCTTGAAGATGAACTACTGCTGCTGGAAGAAACACTCGATGATGAGGAAGATAAACTTGAAGAACTACTACTTGAACTTGACGATTGGCTTGATGAGGATGATGAACTGGAAGATATACTATTGCTACTACTGGAAGATATTGAACTGCTACTGCTTGAACTGTAACTTGAAGAACTGGAAGAAATACTTGATGATGAAATGGAACTACTACTTGAACTTGATATAGAGCTTGAAGACAAGGACGAAGACGACCTGGAACTTGAGCTACTACTCGAATTTGAACTGGATGAAGAAGAGGATTTTGAGCTTGAGGACGAAGACGAGGATATGCTGCTACTTGAGGAACTTGACTGAGAAGAACTCGAAGATGAGGAAAATGAAGAGCTTGATGATGAAGAACTAATACTACTGGAAGAAGAGGACGAAAGTGAACTCGACGATCGACTACTTGAAGAACTTGAAGACTGACTACTCGAACTTGAAGAGGAAAGAGAAGAACTGGAACTGCTTATAGAACTTGAAGACGAGCTACTTTGAGAACTCGATGAAGACGACCGGCTCGATGACGATGAACTTAAACTCGAAGAACTTGAATTTGAAGAACTACTCGCCGCCTCATTCAAATCCAGGTTCTGGATGAAGCTGTTGTTGGTTACGGCCCATTCTACATTTGCAGACTGAATTGCATAAAGCAAATCGTAATCGTTCTGCTCTCCGACACTACTGTCGATAGATAAGGTTTCCTGTAGCGTCCCGGTGTGGCTTCCGGTTCGGATTTCGGCGGTAAGCTGTCCGGTGCTGTTTACTCCGGCATCATCGTCCCTCGGCATGGTAATGAAATACAACACGTCAGCAGACGATCCAAACGACTCGATATCACCAATTTCCACTCCGGCTTCTAAAATACCAAGAAAAAGGCCCTCGCTGTACTGAAAAATAACTCCGTCACTGCTCGGATTTTCGTACTGACCCATATAATCATCCGGGCCGCCATTCATCAGCGTCAGAAAATTAAAAAAACCGTTTACTACGCCATACTGCACCTCAAATTGAAGATTGAAATCTCCACCAAAATAACCGGAACCGAAGTCATAGTAGGTATAAGCATCCTCATCATTGCCAAGGTCCGTCGCCGTGACCCTAGTCATGGTCTTGGCAATATGACTGTTCGGGTCAACCTCGGTATATGTTGTGAAGTCCTGGTAGGCCATTTAGATATTATCCAAATCCGGCTCCCAGGCCGTTGAAGTAAAGAACTGCTTGCGCTGAACGCCTATCTGCTCGGACACTTTCTGATTCATCGGTCGCCATCTTTTTAAAATAAAGTCCGCTTGTTCGGCCTCGGTCAGTCGTGGTTTGTAAGGATACAGTGCCTTGAGCTTTGCCGGAATCTTAATGGCTTCGGACGAGAAAACCTTGGGAGCTTGTTCGGGTGCGTAGCCATTATCATACTGATCCCGAGTCAGTCCAAACTTCCGCCAATCCCGAAACAAGTTGTGTAGAAGCCTCAGCTTTTCTTGCATCCGATAAAGATACTCTGTTCGTTCTCTTGGTGTGTTGCAATCTGCTGGATACATCTATCTACCCTCCATACTCATAGTGATTGCCGTCGTTGTGTCGACCTCCCCATTTCATCCCCTGCTTTTCCCACCACTCCCCAAGGCATCGGTGACTCTCGGTGTCGGTGAGATATTCCCCGGTCTTCCGGTCGTAGAGATTCAAATCGATTGCCAACCCCTCGTGGTGCTTGCTCTGTAGGCTTCCATAGGGGCACCGCTGATCCCGGAAGACATCTCCTATCGAAATATCAAAACCAAGCTCGAAGGCCATGTCGACCAGCCTTGGAACCATCCGGCTGAAGGCTATTCTTTTTTCTTTGAGCGTTGCCATGAGTGCCTTTCAATTTTGTCCAAAATCTCGTCCGTGCAGTCGATGACATTGATCTCGTCTATGTGCGGGCACCGGAGCTTGATCTCCCAGTAAAGGTCGCTTCGTCCCCGCTTCGGCAGCTTTTCGATCCTCTTTCCGCAGTGGGGACATATCTTAGCTTCCTCCGGTCCGGTCATTGGACCGTCTCAACTGCTTCTTTATCTCAACGATGCTTTCCTTCATTTGCCGGACCTCCACATTCTGCGTCTCAACCTTTGCGCTCAACGCTCCGATCTGGTCGGACAATTTGCTCTGGGTCGCCAGAATGTTGCTCCCAAAGAAAAGCAGCACAGCCCCCAATCCTCCGAGGACCAGCGAGAACGTGAGCCAGGGGACCCGCTTCCGCATGTCTGCCCAGATAATGTCCAGCTTCCTATCAACGGGATCACAGGGGACCTTGCATTCTCCATCAACCATTTTTATTCTCCTTTATCCACCACCTTTCTTTGAGTATATTTTCATCTTTTGTTTCTTCATACTCCTTTAATATTTTGTATTCGGAAGACATAAATCTTTCATCCAAATACTCAGTTTCAGGCGGTGCTTTTCTATACCTGTAGGAATAACCCAACTCACCATGAATATGCCTGAATCCTACTATATCAAACCAAGTTCCTCCTTTAACATGAAGTTGAGTATTAAATGGATTCTTTTCCGGATAAGCAATTTTCACTTTGCAACTTTCTGCCGCAAAGGCCATTCTCCCTTCACAATTTCCCATCTCCATACAGGTTCTTTCATAATTCTCAAATGGAACAAAATTCTCTTCAAAGTGTTTCATCATCTTCAACAATGCTTCTCTTTTAACCAGCATTCCTGTAGTATTTAAAACGGGTCTGCCTCCATTCACTTCATACCCGACTGGAAGAAGATCAGCATCCCCAAGAAGATCAAACAACCGATCAAAATTTTCCGGCTTCTCAAGAATGCAATCTCCATTTGCACAATAGATGTATTCAAACCCACTTACCACAGCAATTCCAAACTTCAACAACCAGAAATAAGGATAAAGCACCCCTCCCCATGTCTGATGATGAGGCATTACAAAAGTATCTACTTTATCCATTACGTCTCTGGGCGGCATCACATCATTGAAGGTCACTTGAGGTCTTTGTGGATCGAAATAATTGTCATAAGCAAGAACTACCCAGTATCCGGTTCTTGAGTGGGTTTCTATAGAGGCTTTTAAGAAGGCTCGATTTCCCGGGTGAGAAGTTAAAAGAATGCCTGTATTCTTTAAGGCTCTTTTCGCCCACTCATCGCATTCCATGTATCTTCTCAGCAGTTCTCGAAAATCATTTTTGTCCTGCTCAGAATATCTTGGATCATCCAGATCGCTTCTTCTAAAGCCCATTTTTCTCTCTTTCTACAAATTCATTGTATCTCTCAAGTGGGTAATAGAATCTATCCCACCAACTATCCTCTGACTGATCCCACAGTTGATAAATGTATCTTCTGTCTCCTGTTTCATAATATTTTTTCAAGGGGTCCTGTCCGCCAGTGGAAAGATATTTTGAGTATCTCATATCAAAGAACTTTCTTTCTACAGGCTCCCTTCTTTCAATGGCGGCGGTCAAGTACTCTGCTGAAAGATTTCTATATCCCACCAATTTCTTCCAAGTACTATTTTGATTGTATCTTGAATAGTGATCCACACTATTTATATCGGGCTCCATGGGCTGCTCCGGAGCCACAGTTTCCTTTAAATCTAAAACTCTAATGGCCTCATCCAAAATAATTTCAGGACTATGAAAAGACATCACGGATACGTTATAAAAATTGCAAAAGTATTCCACTATTTTAAAAAGGGCTTCTGCCTTAAAAAGAATGGCACAGGTGTGAATAGTATTCCTCTCTCTGGAAACGGACATCAAATCCCCATCTCCGAGTACATCAATTAAATCTTGTATTCCTTCCGATTTCTCCCAAATACAATCTCCATTTACAGTAAAGATGTATTCCAGATTAGAAAAACTGGATAACGCTCCAGCCGCATAAATTATATCAAAAAACCAACCTACCCTTTTTTCATTGTCATAGGTAGGGTGCTTAAACACCCATGAATGAGGAAGAAGAAAAACATCTGGAGTCGGAAAAATATCTTTCAACTCCGTATTTTTTATATTCCAGTATTTAAGAGGATTATCATAAGCACAAATCACAAAGGCCCCCGATAATCGATAATTAGTTAAGGTTGCTTTTAAGAAAGGAAGATGTCCATGCCAGGAAGTCACAATGATTGCAACTTTCTTCTCAAAAGGAACACAATTATAATTCAAACTCAAATCCCCCCAATTTGGTCTCAAATCAAATCTGCTCGCATTAGGAGTATGATTGAATGGAAGAATACCACTTATTTTCTTTTCTTCTTCGGAGATCATTTCTTAACCTTCTGAATTAAAGTATCATAATTTTTCTTTGCTTCCTCCAATTGTACTTCCAGTTTCCTGTATTCTTCTTTATCATCTAAATTGAGCCATTTAGAACAATCCCTGTCTCCATTTCTATCTTCAAGTTGCCACATTCTTTGATATACCTGAGCAATTGAATCAGAAAGAATCTTCATATCAAGTCTCATCTCAATATGCTTAACCTCCTCAGCCTTAGCAAAGTAGTTTATTGCCCCAACTATTGAACCAGCCAAAGCTATAACTAAAATAACGAACTGAAGTTTTTCTTTCATTTAAAATTTCCCATCAAAATATTTTCTGATAGTGAATGAAGATTTAACTTCTTCATGACTTATACCCTGGTTGATCCAACAACTTCTTTCTTATCATTGTTAATCCCACATTCCATGCCGAGTGTGGAAAAGTAAAAACATTCCATAAGTCTTCTCTTCCTTCTAAAAACTTTCTCAAACGATAAACATCTCCACATCGACTCGGTCCTAAATACTCATCATTCAGTGGCATTGTGTCATGAAGAAAAATATAACCACCAGGAACAGTCAATTCAAAAGCATTATCAAAATCCCTTTTCACTTGAAGAAATTCATGTTCACCATCAATAAAAGTCAAAGCAATAGGAGTGAATTTTATATTCTTGAAAAAATTATCGGATGAATTACAAATAATTACTGCATCATCATTAAAATATCCTCCTACTGTTTTACAATTCTCAATAACACTTCTCTGGATATCACAATGATATACTTTTCGATGATATTTTTTAGCAAGCCAGGAAAGATAAATTGAGGTTTCACAGACTCCAACTTCAATAATATCTCCCTTAATATAATGAAGAACAAAGTCAGAAAGCATTCCGAATAATCCCCATCTCTCCCATTTGATGTTCTCAGAATATGGAAAGGACTTCCAAGAAGAAGGATTTACATAATCCATCAATTCTCTTGATCCGGGGTGCTCCACTTTATTCTCCTTTCTTTATTAAAACCGTCAATGAAGGAAAATTATAGTAGGTTCCATATTGATAAAATCGATTCACTATTACATTGGTCTCAATCGCTTTTTTGATGGAAGACTTGTTGTACTTTTTCATCCACTCAATATTGTCTCTTTCTTCTGACCCACCTTCAAATAAAATCAATCCTGACATTCTTAAAATAGGATGCCACTTATCAATCATAAAATTAAAAATATCTCCCGTGTTGCTTAAGTCTGCATGAAGTTGACATATACTTTTCTTCTCATAATCTTCATGAACTTTAAAGGCGTCTGCTTTTTTTAAAGAAACATACTTCAGCAGTCCTTTGCTATTTAAAATATCCTTTACCTTTTCTTCATTCCCATGGTTGTGCGGATAATCCTCCCACAGATCATAACAACAAAGATGGCCACGATGAGAATGAAAAATATGATTGCGCTCAAGGCCCAAAGCTGTCCAAAATGCTGAATATCCATCCAGTACTCCTAACTCCACGCAAGAGTGGGGCTTAAAAGAAACCACCGTGTTTCTAAAAATAGGCCCATAATTATTTTGTAAATAAGAGGATCTCAAATCTCTTTTCCATTCTCTATCTTGAAACAGTCCTTCAAGTTTAAATTCAAGTTTCTATAGAAAACTATCTTTTCTCCAAAGGCCAATTTTAGCTTTTCTTGATAATCAAAAGAATCGACTGCTGCAATATGATCCCAATCTTTAACAAGCAAAGCCAGAACTACATCAGTTCCTCTTCCTACATTTGAAATATAAATGGAATCATAAAGCTCTGATTTGGCCTCTATTTCTTGCATTCGCTCAATTCTTTTCTTCGATTCTTCAATAATTTTATCAATAGAAAAATTTACATTTCCTATCAGTCTTCTTGGAATTGGATTATTTCTGTAAGCATCAAATCCTATATACCAGCATTTGAGTATTTCCAGATCCCGATAATCTGTGCACCAAAAGTTCTTTCCAGAACCCTTACAGATTTGATTCTCTAAAGGAAAAACTGGATAGTAATTGATACTCTTGATAGTGTTTGCTACAAAAGAATTTTTTATCAAAAGTATTTCCCACTCTTTAAAATTCACTACCAGCCTTCCTTAATTGAATTTACAATATACTCTCTATCTTCTTTTGTTAACCACCAGCCTACGGGAATACAAATCATACTTTTTACTATTCTATCAGTCATAGGAAGGCTTCTTTCAAATTCCCTTACGCAAGAGTGTTTATCATTTCTTTCATGAACCCTTGACACCATTATTCCTTTCTCTCCCATCTTTCGGGCAAATCCTGTCCGATCCTCCACAAAAAGAGTGTAAAGCCAATAAGAGGATTTTCTATTATCCCTCCTTTGGGTCAATCGTATTCCAGGAACAGATCTTAATTCTCTGTTATAAAATTCAGCATTGCTTCTGGCTATTTCAATATTTCTGTCCACTTCTTCCATGTTCTTCAAACCAATTGTGGCACAAACATCATTCATGTGATACTTGTACCCATACTGATAAATATCTTCCTCACAGCGCATATCTTTTCTCGGACCTTCCCGATCAATTCCATACCATCGAAGAAGTTTTCCTTCATCATAAACTTTTCTTTCTTTGCAAAATAAAGCTCCACCATCCACTGAATTCAAATTTTTTATCGCCTGAAAACTGAACATACAAAAATCTGAATACTTGCAATCTCCGATAATAGAATTCCGGTAAGTAGAACCATAAGCATGGGCGGCATCCTCGATTATAACGACACCTCTTTCCTTACAAATTGAGTGAATTTTCTCCATATCGCAAGGATATCCGCCCCAGTGCATTACTATCACTGCCTTTGTTCTTCCACAAATATTCTGCTCAATCTCATAAGGACTTATATTCAAATCTTCTTCTATATCTGTCCAAACTATTTTTGCTCCTTGGTAAAGAACCGGCCAGTTGGTAGCAGTACAGGTTAATGGAGTACAAAGTACCTCATCCCCCGGCCCTACTCCAGCCAATCTCAATGCAAGATGAATTCCATGAGTCCCGGCAGACAAAGAAAGACAATATGGATTTTTAACTTTGTCAGATAAAGCCCCTTCAAACTCTATCACCTTTTCTCCCTGGCCAATCCATCCTGAATGAAGAACAGATAAAAGATCCTTATCCACATTCTTACTCATAAAGACTTTAAACAATGGAATCATTTCAACCTCCTTAAATATCCGGAAGGGTTAAATGTCATTCCAAGTCTTTCCCTATAAGGGTCAACTTCAAAACTATCATTCACAAAAAGAAAATCTTGAACGGCTTCATAAGGACCTTTATCATACTCCCATTCAACGGGATGCCCACTTACATGAGTGTCTTCCACAATCAAATAATTTCCCTGGGAAACATATTGACTATAAATTTCCAATTCTCTCACTACATGATTATAAGAATGAAAGGAATCTAAAATGACCATGGTACTAAAATTTTTACAGTATTTCTCAACTTCACTTACTACATCAAAGTCAATACTTGATCCAATTATTTGAATAATAGAATCCCACCATGGAAACCACATGGAAGAAAAGTCCACCTTCTTCTCTTTATCAATTGTGACAACTCTTCCTTGATTATCAAACAACTTTAAGATGGAAGCATAAAACAGAGCGGAACCTCCCTGACCGGTTCCAGTCTCAATAATTACATCGGGCTCTGTTTCCCAAATTATCTCCTGAATTATCATGGCATCATTCGGGAGTTTCCACATCGGAACACCCATCCAGGTTATGGTTTCCCACAAACGACTCTTCTCAAAATAATTGTGGTATTCATCCGATATTTTCATGATAGAATTTCCTCAATCCATTTATCGGGTGAATACTCCCTTCTTGCGTGCTCTTTTGCGCTCTCCCCCATTCGAGCCCTTAACTCTGGATTTTGTAATTCTTCCAAAGCAAAGATATAATCTTTTACTGAATTACAAAGAAAACCTGAAGAAGGAATCACTCTGTCTTTTGCGCCTGAATGATTGTCTGCCACCACCGGAAGACCCACCGACTGCGCCTCCATGATGACTTTGGGACCTTGATCTTCGTATCCTTCGGGAAGACAATACCAGAAACAATTTCCCAAGGACAGAAACTCATCTACTGAGGGATCATTTCTCTTATGACAAACAACTTTAAATCGCTCCACAAACTCATTGGATAGAAAAGTTGGGGAAGGCATCAATCTCAAGGAGGCTTCATCTTCTATGCTATCAAATACCTCCTGAAGAATTTCATTGAAGTTCTTTGGATACTTAGAATCTCCTTGACTGCTGTGTCTCACAATTTTAAGGTTTCCAGAATAATCAACTTTCCTATCAAAGAACTTGGAAAGATCCATTGGGGGAGCCATAGAACGGGTCTTTGCTAAAGGAATTCTCTCCTTCAAAGTATTCTCCAAGGAGGAGTTGAGAAATAAATATTTGTCCCAATCTCTTGTCCACTTGGCTTTATCTGTTCCAATGCCCCCCATTCTAAAATTCACTACCATCACTTTTCTGGTGGCTTTCAATTCAGAAAAGACTTCTTCTATCTCTGGTTTAGTGAACTCCCATACCCAATCATTCACATACAAAACCAAAAGATCGGTTTCCTCTTTTATTTTTTTCAAGTCATTCAGGAATATAGTATTACTATTCCCTTTGTTTCTGAAGGTTCCACAAGGAGCCTGTTTTGGAGAAATGTATTCTGTATTCCATCCTCTTTTATCAAACTCATTCAATAACCAAGTGACTGATCCTTCCGCTCCACCTTCTCCTCTTCCATTAAATACTATCCTGACTCTGTTTGAATTAGGGGCTTTAACTGGAGGGGTGCAAGCACCGACTTCTGTCTTTCTTTTCCAGAAGGCGGTTCGGTGCCCTCCCTGAGAAATCTTTTCATAACTTTCTTTTAAATGCTTTTCTGCCCACTGTAATTCTGTGGGACGGCCGGCATCATGGATCAAAACTCTATCAAAATTCTTTGCTATGATGAAGGAGGGCTCCCGATTTTTTCCTCCACCAGGACCATCAACAAAAACCAGGTCTGCCTTTTCAGGAATAAATATCTTCTTTCCATCCCACAAACGAATATCTAAGGAAGGATTCATTTTCTTAAATCGATCAATATCTTCCTGTCGAGTTTCATAAGGAACAACTTTCACCCCAAATGAATCAAATAGCAAAGTAGAAAGGCCCACACCGAATTCACAGATTGATTTAACTTCCTCATTTTTGATTATCTGTTTAATGTATTCCCAGTCTTTATCAGTAATGGATGATCCTCCCCAGTCCATACCAAAGGGCCTCTCGGGTTCTTTTTCTTGAACAAATACCTTCGGCGGAGTCTTTACTACATTAATTAATTTGGATCGTCCAGAGGATTTATCAAATTCAATGGACAATCTTCCTCCATTATAGTATTTTAAGATTGCCTGAACTACATCCTCAGAAGAAATGATGTCCGCACAAAGAGGAACTTTTTGACCGGATTCATCCAAAGTAATTCCGTTAGGACATCCATTGATATCACACTTCCAACAGGCGGTTGGGGCATCTTGATTTGTGATTGTGCAAGGCAAGCAGCCATCAGTCGCCAAGTATTGCTGTCCAGGATATCTGGTAAACCACACGGGCTCTCTTGCTCCACTTATTACCACGCATGGTTTATTAAATACGGCTGCAAGATGCATCTGGAAGGAAACAAGTCCGGCAGATCCTTCGCAGTAATTAAACAGATTCAACAAATCCCTAAATCCAGTATTTCTGTCTTCTGTCTTTCCGATAAAATCAATCACATTCCTTCCTGAAAGTTTTGGGTGCTTATGTCCTCTTGATCCTATCTGGACGAACTTTATTTGAGGCAGCTTTTCAACTACCTCTTTCCATTTCCCGAATTCAAAAGTCTTTGCTGTCCAGTCCCCTTTTTCGCCTGCGGTAATCAACCAATACGGGGGCTCAATAATTGGAGGACGATTGTATTCTTCTTCGGTCATATAAAGATCCCCACGGATGGGACCTTGCTCAATTTTTATTCCAAGAATGTTCTCTATTGAAATTCTAAAAGCATTGGCAAAATGATTATCTGATCTGTTGGAAGCATTGGTTGCTTTTCCAGGGCCAATATACAATTTAACCGCTCCGTCTTTCTCAATGGCTTCCTTTACTGCCCTTCTATTGTATTCCACCATCTCTGAATCAGAGGGTTTTCTTTCTTCCTTTTTAAACGACAGAGGGTCAATAATGTCTGTCCAAGTTTCTCTATCGATGTTTGGATTAAAATCCCACATGTGAGAAACGGTGGATTGAACCTGAACTTTTATATTCGGAAATTGTCTTTTAAAATCCCGAATAGCGCAGGTGAACATTATAATGTCCCCGATTGCCTGTCGATTATGAAAGACAATTCTCTTTGGTAAAAGAACTTCCTTTTCTTCTTTTTCTTCATTTACAAAACTGGCTCCAGCCTCATGATAAATCTTTTCAAGAATTTCCTCCCTGACTTCTCTGTTTGACGGAAAAAGAATTGAAGTATGGGCATGATCCTGTTTTCCACAGCGTACTGCTACAATAGAATCATGGTATTCCAGCCCCTCCAAATTCGGATCTTTCTCAAGAATAGAGATGTTTTCCCCCATGTGAAAACGTAAATTCTTAACTTTCTCTTTCATCAGTCTCATGACTTTTTGATTCATCATTTCCAATCAACCTTTCTCCAATCTCCACAGACACCTGGGGGATCGGTCTTCAGTTTGTCCAAGATAAGTAGATTTGCAATCCAGGGATTCAATCCCCTTCAGCATTTCCTTCACATGACCAGTTTCAAACTCTTCCGGAGCATTATGACTTTCTATATAGCACCTCCTCCATTTGATGTTTTTAAGAATAACAAACATATTCCCATAAATATGCTTGTAAATAGAAAGAGCAAATACCACATCAATCTCTTTATGACAAAAGTAATTCCTGATCTCTGAAATCAAAGAAGTTACCCTGTTCAAATTTCTTTGAATAAAGTTAATCGGAAGTTTATTGTAATGGGCCAAATCTCTTGCACAATCAATGTAGTCTTTTTCGTTGTCTATTCCAAGAAGTTTGCTTGCTCCTCTCCTTCTTGCTTCCACGAGAATTGAACCAAGATTGCATCCTAAATCAAGAATGGACAGACCAGTCATATTTCTTTCCACATCCATTTTTTCATATCGATACAAGGTGTCCCTTGATCCAGACTTATACTTTCCATCAATAAAGTAAGTCTGATAATTTGCCCTTCTCTGCTTATGAGGAAACTGTGTCAGATTAAAAATTCTATTTTCCAGTTCCTCCTTATTTAATAAAGGAATTTCTGTATCAGAAAGAGAATGAGGGAGACTCCATTTAGGCATATCCCATATTGTTCTTCGGACATCTACCAAATATCCATTCACAATATTCCCAGGTTTGAAGTAATCATTGTATGCTCCAATGGTCATCTCAATTTTAGACTCATTCAGAAATTTATCAAAAGATTGTTTATTAAAATCTCCCTTTGAAGAAAGTTTTCTTGCCGAAACCATTTCATAACCATACTTTCCAATAACATCACAGTGCTCAGTTCCATAAGGAAAATATGAAGTAAATTTTCTTATATAAATCATATCCCCTATCGGTGGAGACAGATTCCTTTCTGAAAGTAATTTCATCATTTTGTATTCAAGAAGAATTGATCGAAGAGATTCTTTTTCAAATCCTTCCGAGTTCTGATTAAAACTTCCTTTAATAATTTCTTCCTGATTTCTCCCTTTTTCCCAATCTCTGTAGGATTCAATTTTTCCATGATGACTCCAGAGTATCTTTATTCCTATTTCTGGAATCCACACCGAGTGCTTCCCAATTAAGCAGGAATAAGAAAGTCCATCAATACGAATTTCATTCTCAGAAAGGAAAGCGGTATCAAATACTTTCATTGTAAAAGCCTTTCTACACTCAATTCCATTTTGGCGTCTTTTCCAGACCATATATCAATTGCATACTGAACTCTTCTTTGAGTGCTGTGATACTTTTGTCCAAACCAGAAGGCTTTCTGACGAATACATTTTCCCATATCTGGATTATCAATGGAGTAAAATTTATAGAGTTCTTGAAAATGCTCAAAGGACTGATAGCCCAAGTAGTGATCCCCATCCTTAAAAAAGTAATCCATGTTTGGATGTTTGTTATGAAAATACAAAGCTCCCGCACCCGTATATTGAAACGGACGCACATCATTATAAAGATGAATGGACTCCCCCATCTGAAAGCCAATTATTGCCTTAGAGGAGGAAGATACTTCAGCGGTCAAAAATCTGGAATTCCCATAAACTGGATCGGGATAAACTCTTACATTGTATTTTGTCTTTAACTTCTCGACAAATTGGGATCGCTCATAATGATAGGGATCTTCCGGGTTCTTTGAAATTCCTCCAGTAAACACCACATCCCCCTCAAACTCTTTCATCTCTTCCGAGATATCCGACTGATACAAACAGGGGTATGGCCAATGATAGCAAGGAACTTTCCACCATTTCTCAGACCATTTTTTTCCTTCCCCATTATTTATCAAGACTGCATCCACAATATCATTTATGGGTTGAGGATATCGGGGCTCTGTTCGGGCATCCCCCATGTGGTAGAAAATAAAGGTTCCCAATTTCTTTCGGCACCATCTCAGAAGATCAAATACTTCTTCTCGATTATGGGGTTTTCTATTAAAAATACAATGAGCAAAAATTATGTGGGGCTTGAAAAAATCAATCTGCTCCCTCACACTAAGAAGAGGTTGGGATAACAAAGAAACCGGACGGAACCAGGCTCCACAACGAATAGCCCCTTCCAAAACACCGTATGTAAAATAACTGTAATATCCGGTGTAATCTCCCAGTCCCACAATTCGAGTCTGTTTCATTTTAGAATCATTACTCCCATTCCATTATACTGGTCTTTCAAGAATGACTCCAAAGAAACCTCTTTCACCTCACTTTCAGAAGTGTGTTTTTTCATTGAATAGTAAGATTTATTTTCATAATTTTTTATCAAATCAATTACTTCTTCCGGTTTATAGTGCCAGGGTGCCGTATGAACTTTTCCATTGGGGGTGGTGAATACTATTCCTTTACAACTTACGCTAATCATATTTTGAATAAAAACTTTGGGATCATAATTGACATGCTCAATCACATCAAAAGCAGTTACATAATCCCAACTCTTTCCTTTTTTAAAATCAACCAAATCTCTTGAGTCAACAATAAAATCCACTTGCTTCATCAAGGCTCGATTAGCATCAGAAGTAAAAACCTGATTATTTCCTAAAGATAGTCTTTCCTTTGAGAGTCCTCTTCCCGAGCCTATATCCAAAATCGAACTCCCTTTAATAAATTCTCCAAAAAACTCCTGCCACGCGAATTGAAGGTCTGCTGGGGCTTCTTTTGAATACATTAAAATTTTCTCTCCCCTTCTCTCACAGAATTCTGAAAGCCAAGATGTTTCACATAAGCATGAGTTCCTATTCTCCCTAAAAAGTAAGACCCTACATTTAATATCATCCAGTCTGCTGAAGGCATCTTTTTTCCTCTTTTAACAAGAGGATTTATAAACCAAACAGGATTCAAATTTCTTGGAGGAGTTCTCCAGAACTTCATTATAAAATTTCTTCTCCATAAAGCTGGGGTGAATGCCCAGTGTGGATTTGTAGTCAGACATACTCCTGATTTTTCCACTTCTTTCTTTTTCCATCCATGACGTTCTGAGGCAATCTCTCTCTTATGAAAAGCAATTTGATTTACATCCGAATTTTCCTCCATTATTTTAACCATCAGATCCAAATCAATTTCCTTGATGACTTCCCAGTCATCCTCAATATTAAAAACATAATCAGTGGCCGTTCTTCTCAATAGAAAATCAATGGAGGGACCTTGATTTATTGGAGGATTGTGCATGAATACTTCATCAAAATTCTCTTTGGCTATCCGAATGCATTCCTTGGAAGCCTCTTTATTTAAAACATCCTCATGAAACAAAACTCGAAGTCTTCCACTATACTTCACAAACTTCTTAAAGGGCTCAAGCGAAGCCTGTAACAGATCAGGGCGAGAAGCAGAAGTGCGAATTACATCAATCATTTTAATTCCTCTAAATTATAATCCGGATTTCTCTGCCCCTTACCCTTTCCAATATTATCAACATACCAACCTTCTCCAACAGGGCCAAAGTAATAGGTCCCTAAATTCTTCTTGACCCAATCTGCGGACTTTCTTTCCGGGGCATCCTTCTGAAGAATACTGTTAATATGCCAATGATGATTGTGATCAGTAAAACAAACCCATCTTTCTTTAATCCAAGAAATCCTCCATACTGAGGGAAGGTATCTCCAGTGAGCAGAAACAGTCAACTTATAACCATTTCTTTCCTCTTCCACTTCTTCCTTTTTCCAGTATTCCAAATCAAATCCATTGGATCTTTTACCCAAAGTAATTTGATTGATATCTAAATTATTATCCATCACATAAAAGATTTCATTCAGATCCAATTTCTCAATCAGGGAGTGGTCATCCACCCAGTAAATAAAATAATCTCCTCTTGCTCTTTTCAGACTTTTGGTAATTGAATAACCCTGACCATTAGCGGGCTCGGCAATAAGAACATCAATCAATCCGGATTCATCAAATATTTTCAAACACTCAAGGGATTTCTTCTTTTGTAAAACGGCCTCATGAAAAATCCAAAATATC
>Ga0100403_1000135_pt1 | contig 67023 bp, 66 predicted proteins | sample CryGeymet201501t_FD_83663 | JGI IMG/M metagenome (GOLD analysis project Ga0100403, IMG submission 83663) | Groundwater microbial communities from Crystal Geyser aquifers in Utah, USA - Crystal Geyser metaG 2015-01t | ecosystem: Environmental > Aquatic > Deep subsurface > Groundwater | place...
AAGTGTTGATTCTAACGATACAATCCTAGCGTGATCTAGGAATATATGTGTATCATTGTTGAGATTAGGATTAATTCTGGTTTTGATTTTGTAAAGATTCAAGATAATCTTTGACACATATAATTATATACAAATGTATCTGACAATACACCTTCAACCACCTTAATATTGAATTTTGTTGATAGGTTTTTGTAAATAAGTTCCAAAGTTAAAATCGTTATATCTTTTTTGAAAAACGTACGTAAATGACTAAGTAGTTTTTGATGCTGAATTACTACTTTGCGAGATCCATTTATAGATTTTTTCATCAATCGTTTTAGGACATATTCAGAACCACACCATACAATGTCTTCATTCTTTTTAGCCAATCGTTCAGGATATGTTTCGAGGTTATTGTTGATATTTGTCAAATAATACTTAGCACTTTCATCACGAAGCATTTTCTGTTTTTTTTCAACAGAAATGGTATCATCATTTACAATACGTTTAATAGTTTCTTCAAATTCTTCAAGATCCATAATGCTTTCTATATACGTTCGATTTTGTTTATTGGAAGATAAAAATAAAAAATAATTGTTCCTAGTTTCTACTTTAATTCACAGAATTAAAATAATGAATGCATAATATATTCTTATTAAATACCATCACTTCGAATGTCGATTCCTGTACCAAAACGAGGCACTGAGTTTGGACCCAATTCCTGATATCGAACCGTTAAATACTCTCCAATATACTTCGAACCATTCTTGAATAACTCTTGTCTATACTCCGCAGTTCCACGAGGACGTACATTAAATCTTACTTTTTCAAAGGTTTCCACTTGTTTACCAGCTTTGTTAGTTATGATAGTTGATGGTGTGTTTGTCTCACATATCCAAATAACAGTTCCAACATCTTTACCACTTCCTTCACAGAATCCAACAATCTTAAACTCTTCATCGAAAAACGTTTTCAACTTTAACAAATCTTTGGTTCTATGATGCGCATATTTACTATGTGGATTGCGAAGAATACTTCCTTCATATGTTTTAGCATAGACTTCGTTAATAGATGACATATCTTTATGATACACATTGAATTTCGTATCAACTAATTCGATTTTCAAATCACTACTGCGTCGTATCTTACTAAACGCATCCTGAAGTTTAGAATATCTATCATGAAACGAAAGATCAGGACGATCTAAATCAAAGTAATCAAACACATGCAAACGAATAGATGCAATATCTGTCTTGTGCTTGTCACGAATTGTCTTTGTACGACATGCACCGGAAATGTTTTCAAATGGAATCTCTGTAGTAAATAACTCCCCATCTACATAGATATTATCACTCGTTAATATAGTAGCCTTTAACAATTTCAAATTCTTTTCAATGTCAGGAAAGTTGGAAAACAATGTATACTTTCTAGAATACAACTCCGCCTTTCCATTTGAACGAATTCGTGCCAAACATCGAACTCCATCCAACTTTGGTTGCACACAAAATGGCTCTTCCAAATAGGTTGGATGATCATAATACTTTTCCGCTAACATAGGCGCAACCTTTTTCGAAACCAACAGAGGACGGACGTTTTCATTAATAACAACCTTGTCGGTTTTACTTGGAGACTTTGTACTTTCAAAATAACCCTCCTTACGTATTTTTGAAATCCATTTACTACGAATATCCGCAATAGCTTGTGTATATGGACTGGTTTCATTCTTCTTTCCTTGGTTTTTACCAGCACTTACGTAATACACATTCGTTTGTGGATTACCGTGAACATAACCTCGGCGAATCGTAACTTCACCAACTAGTAAATCATCTTTTATTACTTCGGCTACACGTGCATCCCATAATACACGTCCATGCTTCTTATCTGCATAAATAATCGGAAAAACAAATAATTGATCTGACATTTAAACAACCATAATAACGTAGATAGATAATATATTTCATTTTATGCGATAAATCATTTAAATACAGCACCGTAAATATGTATATATGAGTGGAATAGTAGGACGTTACGGTTACATAATTGATAAACAGAGTATAGATGCAACCACCTTAGAAAATTTACGAAAAGATCTAACTGTAGCCGCAAAAGTTAATCCGATGTTTCAACCACCTGCAACACCATTTCGAGTTTTCGGAGAGACACAACAACGAATATATCTACCACGATTCTACGGAAATAAACGTTTCGGAATACCAGCCAAAAAAGACATTACATTTCCATGTATACATCCGTTCTCAACACCAAATCTGAGAATGAATCCATCATTTCAACCACTCGAACAACAAAAACCAGCACTAAGAGCATTGTTAACATCGCTCAGTAAAACAGGTGGAGGAATACTATCATTACAATGTGGTGGTGGTAAAACCTATTGCGGATTATTCACAGCATGTGCACTTAAATTAAAAACACTCATCATTGTTCATAAGGAGTTTCTATTAGATCAATGGGTAGAAAGAATTGAACAATTCATTCCGAATGCGAAAATTGGAAGAATTCAGGCAAAGGTATACGACATTGAAGGAAAAGATTTCGTCATAGGAATGCTGCAAAGTATATCGATGAAAGATGAACTAACCAAGAAGATGTTCAGTATGTTTGGTACAGTTATTTGCGATGAAGCACATCATATATCCGCAGAAACATTCTCACGTGCACTTCCCAAAATTGCAACCAAATACATGATTGGATTGACCGCCACACCAACACGAGACGATGGACTCACAAAAGTATTCAAATGGTTTCTAGGAGATGTATGCTACAAAGCGAAACAAGCACAACATGCAGTCATAGTTCGTGTCATAGAATATAGACCTGCGAATGAGTCCAGATACATAGCATACGATAAAAGAGGACAGTTCTCTCAATCGAAAACCATTACAAAATTAAAAGATGATATGTCACGAAATGTACGAGTTGCAAAAGAGATTGTTGATATCTATCTTGAAGGTAGACAGAACTTGATCGTATCTGAACGAAAAGAACACCTTGTTGTTCTAGAAAAATGCATACAATCTTACTTCAAAGAATTGAGACTTCATGCAGTTGAAAAACCAGAAATCGGATATTATGTTGGACAGATGAAAAAAGAAGAACGTGATAAATCAGCAACTAGAATGATCATACTTGGAACTATTCAAATGGTAGAAGAAGCACTCGATATAGCAACATTGAATACCATAACTTTAACAACACCCCTTAGTAGCAAAAAACGCATGTTTCAATCCATAGGAAGAATACTACGGAAAGTACACAAAGATAAACCTCCGCTAGTCGTTGATATACAAGATAAATACACGAAAATAAGTATGTATACCACACGTTTCAATAAACGATGCGATTTCTATTTTATGAACAACTACAAAATCTTGCTGTTCAAACTTGATAATACCATCGTAGAATTAACAAAAGAAAGTAGCAAAAACAAAAAATCACACAATGGACCCATCGGCAAGTGTCTATTAATGGAAGATTGATATAATACACATTCACCGAATGTAATAGGAAACTATATATAATTATTTTAGAGGATTAGTCTTTGTGATGTTTTGGTTTTTTCTTTTGTATTGTCCCGGGCTTATGTTCTGGTGGTGAATAAATCGTATAGAGTTTAAGATGTTTTTTAGGTTCGACGTTTGTAATATTATGATGAAAACCTTGTGGTATTACAACTGCATCTCCATCTTTTAAAGTATCTACATACGACAGGTTACCATGTATCATTTCAACTAATGCAGTCCCTTTTTCAATTCTAATAAATTGCGTTGTATGTCGATGAACTTCCATACCTATATCTTGTTTAGGAAGTAAACTCATCACAACAAGTTGTTGTTTTAAATCTGTATGTAATACACGTCGATAATCTTTGTTATCTAATGTTAACTTCTCAATATTTCCTATAAAAGGTACTATTTTTTTAGACATTTATGGTATATATTATGAATTTTATTTTATTTTATTTATGAGAAATATCAAACAAATATATATGATATATTATATAATATGTTTGGATTTAGTTCAGATATTGTTTATAAAGATAAACAATTAGTATGCAAAAAAAATGCAGATGTTAATTCGGATTGTATCACAAAAATTACGAATATTCAAGATATCACAGATCTTAAACACTTTCATCGATACGATTTACTGAGAACGTTCGGTGGTGGAAAAAGTGGTGCATATGTATATCTAGTCAAAGATCGTAAAACAACCACAGAATATGTAATAAAATTCTATACAGACGCATACAAAAAAGATAATGTAAGTATTGATAATGAACGACCGTTTCGCGAGGTTTCTACATTATGTGCGCTGTCTGGAACAGAAGGATTTCCATGCATTTTCGACTATGGTAAATCATATATGCCATTCACTAAGAAAATAACAGGAAATGTTGGTCTGTTTGTTATAATGTCTAAAGCAAATGGAACTGAACTATCAAATATAAACTTACGAGATCTAAAACCTAAAGACCTAAAATGCATTCTATTAAAACTATTAATTCTACTCGATAAAGCAAGACAAGTAATGGGTAACACATTTGAACACTTTGATTTTCATACAGATAATATATTTATCGATACAGAAAATGTGGAAGCGGTTGATTTAGGAAATCTATATACAGTTGTTGGACCAAGTGTATATCTCATCGATTTCGATCTTGTGAATTCAGATTATTTTAAAGACAAAAGTATGTTCAAAGATATACTCGATGAACATCTAGGTAAACAAAAATTCACACCAGGAATTGCAGAAAGAACCATGGAATGGGCATTGAAGTATATTGGAATAAAAGAACTCACAAAAGAAATACATCAACTAAAAAAAGACAATATACAAAACACCGATACCAGACATTGGTACATTATGTTGGCAGTTATTAAGAATATTATTAAATATAAAGGTCCTATTTACACTTGCCAAACCATAGATGAGTGTGTCTACAATAATAAGGATTTCTTTAAAGATCTAGTGAGTGCAAAAATAAAAAGAACTGGTGTGAATCCATATTCAATCTGCGATACACAACCTGGAACATTTTGGAGCGTATTCAAACAAGATTGCATTCGATTGTTCAAAGGTAAGAATACATCAGATAATGAAATAGTATTACCGGATTTAGCAGATAAAAGTCTCATTAAAACAGATAATATGTTGTCCCTTTTCTTAAATTCCGAAACGAGCTCTCGAACATGGAGCGATTTTAGTCAAGCAACCTATCTCAAGTATCAGTTATATCCAACACCAGACACAACGCTATTACTCATGCCTCTACTACTTAAAACTGGATCAAACAATGTGATTGGAGTTGATATTGGAAATGGAACCGTGAACATACTTATACCATTGTATCTTCAAGTACAAATGAGATTCAAATCATTCTTTCCAATCATATCACTTACCATTCCAAACGACGGAATCGAATTGTATGTATCTGGTGTCTCCGAATTTTATAAATTCATGAAATTAGTTTCATCCATAAAAGATACATATAGTAAATTCATTCGATTAACCATGGATAGTGAAGATAAGAGTATACTATTCAACCCAATACAGTTTTGGAGCGTATTCTGTCGTTGCAACGAAATGGTTGATTTATCTACTGATAATCCGAGAGGTTTTATATTTGAAATGAATGAAAAAGATATTATCTCATTGAAGAATGATACAACGAAATACAAAATATCCATAAGAGAAATCAATCTGGCGATTAAATCCGCAAATAACATGGAACTATCTGTGGGATTTAGTACAGAACACTCCTGGATTATGACAGGAGTAATTGCATTAGGTGAAAATAGCATTACAAATGTAAGTAAAAATGAGTATCTAATGACTCATAATATCGAACTTGAAAAAGGTGAAGATCACGCATGTATGACCTATGTCAAGTCTATGAAGGGTAGCGATTTAGACAAATGTCAACACGCACTAAGTAAACTACTATTCATCATCGTATCACCAATACTTTCTAGTAATTTAATTTCAATTGTGCGATCTAAATTGGCGAGTCCTATCAATCTAAAGACCGGATCCTTGAAATTGGTATATTGTAACCAAAAAAAGAATGAATGCAACAAATCACCTATTAATCAATTCCCATTAAAACTAAGCATCGATACGGATTTCTCTGTGAACACACTATTTGGTGGATTGATGGAGTTTATCAATCTATACAATGGTTTACAGGAAATGAAAGAACGATTCATAGAGGCATTGAAAAACGAGAAATTAGGAGACTTATATCAAAAAGTAACACAAACCAACGAAATGCTCAAAAATATATTATCAACGTAAAGTTTCTTTAAAAAAATATATTTAATTTATATAATGGATCCGAAATACAAATACTTTTTAATCGTGCTCATTCTTTTGGTTTTAGGAGGTTTTCTTACAATTAATTCAATGCCAGAAACACCATTGAATATCGCTGATAAACTTGGATTTCAATAACATAAAAACAATTCATATATAAAAGTGCTATGTATACCGATTTTTATTTATTTACAACTTTTTGTTTTATTTCCTGATCCACATAGAAGCAAATATATATCTTCTGTTTTTGAAACATCAACACATGACCTTCCGTGTCTGTCACATATCGTTGGATCTGAGGCGTATTCTAAAAGGAGTTTGCAGATATCAATGTGTCCATGTATGGATGCTAGATAAAGTGCCGTACAATTATTGTTGCATGTATCATTTACTATCGCACCATGTTCCAAAAGTAATTTACATATATCTATTTCCCCATTTTGTGCGGATTCCATAAGTGGAGTTCTACCTGATTGACTGTACACATTTATAGGTGCGCCATGTTCAATAAGCAATTTACATATGACCAAACGTTTGTAATATACAGCAATATGCAGAAAAGTCATACAAAAGAACGATGTTATTTCATGGAGTTTTACATTTATGATCTGGTTTTTGCATTCTTCAATATCATTATTCAAAATAGCTGAATAGAATTTTTGAGTAAGTTCATTCATGATTAAGCGGTTGGTTTTAAATAAATATCTTCATTTTTGCAACACATCTACATACCGTTTTGTAAAAAGAATCTTGGAACGATTTTTAATACCATTGGAAGTTACTATGATCAGGCAATGCATGTGTATCATCCGGTTTAGGACCTGCGAGATGTAACTCATCCACAAAGTGCATATCTGATGTATTTCCTTGCTCACGACGTTGTGCTTTACATATCTTATATATTGTATCCAAGTGGCGCTTCAGAATCAACTGCAGTTGTTTCAATGCAGCATTGTATTTGTTCAATGTTACATCACTTAACGGTATATTATAGATAACACTATGCATATGATTCATAGCATTCTTATACTTGTCATGCGCCAGTTCATAGTTCTGCTCACAGTGTTGTACACCGATTTGAACATCCTTGAGAACGCGTAACAACGAATCCACATTCTTCAATGCTTTATCATACGCTAGACTATTGTAAGAACGCATATCACGAATGTTATAAAACAGGTTAATAAGATCGGGATCCAATTCGAAATTCTGAGGACGAGGATATAAACTCTGTAGACGCCACTGCAAATCCTCATTAAACGATTGCACCTGAGTTACTTTACGATCATTCAAAAAGTACACAAAGATTATACCAACAATACCACCCAAAACCGCAACCATACTAGGAGAAATATGAACAATAACCGTAATACAGATGACAATTACCACAAAATATTGAAACAATGATTCAGCAGACATACTGGAAACATATTTGTAAAACATCGTACATATACAAGATAAAATGATATAAAACTAAGATGATATAACTCATTTAATGATTAACAAACATGATCACCGAAGAAGATAATACAGAACTTGTGAAAGAACACAAACGATATTATATGGAATACAAGAAAATATATCCTGACAAATTATGTGTATTACATCAAAATGGTAAATTTTATGAAATCTACGATGGTAAAGTACACTACAACACCGAATTTCAAGATATACGTCAATTGTTATTGATACATGAAACCAATAAAAAAGATATGAAAGGAGCAATACAAGCAGGATTTCCATTAGATCCACTCGATCCAGATTACGTTGCAGATAGAATAGATAAACTTGCAGAAGAGGGATATGTAGTTGTTATTATAAATGAAATAGGATGTTATGTAAAATATGATAGAAAAGTATTTGAATTATACTATGATGAAGATGGATATCCAGATAGCGTATACTATACTGACAAAAAAGGTAGAAAAGGAAATGTCACAGATGAATATCTGGATAAAATAAAAGAATACCTCAGCAGTGGAAAGAAACAAGACCGTAAAATACGCGGGTTTTCACATATCATCACCAAGGCAAATATGAGAACCAAAAACACATCACATCATAAACCACAAACAATGGTAACATTGTACGTGTATGCCACAAAAAAGAAAGGACAACAAATGATCGAGTGTAACGTAGGATTGTCCGCTTACGAGTCAGCCACCAAACGAATCATAACACATCAGTACAAAACAGAGTTTCATCAATCGTTGCATGAAAGCCAAACACATAGAGCAATTTTAGATGGTGCAAACATGTTTATTCTTGCACATAACGCATGCGAGGTTCTAATACATATGCGTAACACCACATCACATCGATTGTTACAATTAAGTAACGTTAAGAAAACGTTTAGCGATTGCGATACCATGATACGTGAGTTTTTCGATCAGGATTTCAAAAAAATCGATCAGAGAACATTGCAATCCAATCTACGATATCACATTGTCAGTGAATGTAACATACCATACGAAAGTTTGGAAAACAAAACTCCAATGGAATATTTAGGATTCACCCCTGAACAACATTATGCGGCCATGAGTTACTTTATGGTACGCACTTACATAAAACAGACATCGGCGAATCCAACACGTTTTATTAAACCTGAAATATATAATGATGAAACGCACATGATGCTATACGACAATGCAATCGATCAATTGAATTTAGTTGAAACTAAATACAACAGTAATGAAAATAAATACGATTCAATTCTGAAATGCGTAAATTACACGATTACACCGATGGGAGCCAGAGCATTAAGATCTACAATCGTACAACCGATGTACAATACAAACGATATAACAAACCAATTTGATATGACTCGTGAAATGGCAGACATACACAAAACTACATTCAAAACACTGTTCTTTGAAAGTTGTGATAACATTTCAGATCTTGAAATACTACACGCAATGTTAGGTTCAGGAAAAATAGAACCATTACATCTTCATCAGTTGTGGAAATCATGGGAAACAGTCATTCTAATCAGAGAGTATGTACTTGAACATTTCCCAGAAGGTAGTGCAATTCGAAATATGACACTACAAGAACTAGGGTCAGAAGATATGGAACAATACGAACACTTGATCGAATACATGAACAAAACATGGGATCAGGATAGATTGCAAAATTGCAGAATCAAACACATAGCTGACAAATTTGATATACCATACAAATACATTTTGGATACATTCCAAAGAGAACAACCTCAGAAAACACCAAAAGAAATCACAAGAGATATGTATTATGAAAAACTATACAAAACAGCTAATGATTTACACGATTCAGAAACATTGATGAGAAAAACACAAGCATATTTCAGAAAATTATTCGCTGATGCAACAGGTAAACCCCAAAAGCAAGTGATAGAAGATAAGAAAACTCCAATCATTATACGTATAGTAAAGAAAGTACATGTACTTGAATTGTCGAATACAGCATACAACGCAATTATAAAGCAAAGCTCAAATAAAAATGTGTTTCAAAACTATTCCAAAGTTAATCCGGCTCCTGCTGCAAAAAAACGTTTCAACACACCGGAAATCATAGAAGCATCCGAAAAAATACTCAAAGGATACGAAGAAATTCGAGAATATATAACAAGAGTATTCAAACATGACATTGTTCGCTTGTTCAATACATATGAAACGATACTACACAAAATGTCCAAATTCATATGTAAATTGGATTTAATATACAGCAATTGCGCACTGATGGCAGAACACTCATATATATGTCCAATCGTACATCCTAACGATACACAAAGTTGGATATCAGCCAAAGGAATATGGCATCCAATCGTTCGATTAATAAGCGATATAGATTACATACCGAACGATCTGGAACTTTCAGAGAAAAAACACAGAGGACTATTCATATTTGGAATCAACATGTCAGGAAAAAGTACATATATCAAATCATGTGCAGTTGCTCTCGTTTTAGCACAAGCTGGAATATGCGTCCCTGCAGCACATTTCGAGTTTGTCCCATACAAAACAGTATATACACGCATATCATCACAAGATAACATGATGAAAGGAACATCGAGCTTCGAAGTAGAAGTTAAAGAATTGTGCAGTATACTCAAGGATAAGAATCCCGGAAATATACTCGCAATTGGAGATGAACTATGCAGAGGAACAGAATCTAAATCAGCAGAAGCATTGACATGTAGTATAGCACATTACTTAACCATACGAAAGGTATCATTCGTTTTTACAACTCATATTCATAAGGTTTCAGAATTCATCGATGATAATTTTCATCATAACGAAATTGGTAAATATCATCTGGAATTTGTCGAAAAAAATAACCATTACGAATACAGAAGAAAATTAAAAGAAGGAAGTGGAACACAAGAATACGGAATTGAAGTCGCACGTATGATTGGAATTCCTGAAGATATCATCGATTTTGCAATGAATCTACGAGAGAAAATAAATCAAAGAGAAAATGGTGTTGTACAAGAAGACCAAAGTAAATACAACATTGGAGGTACAAGTAGATACAATTCAAATGTTATAAAGAATGATATGTGCGAAATGTGTAACAAATTTTATCCTGCACATCTCATGCAAATTCATCACATACGTGAGCAACATCTAGCTGACGAAAATGATGTCATACATCATACAAATATAGGGTCCATTAATATGAATCTAGCTGCTAATCAAGCACGTTTATGTGTATATTGTCACACAAAAGTAACCAATGGATACATTGTAACATCTGGAAGAATACGAACCACCGAATCACCAGAAGGAAAATTAGTATGGCGCGAAAAGTCAGAAGAAGAATTTGAGATCGACAGAAAACTTAAGAAACTACAGAAACTTGAAAGACAATTAAAAGATATAGAAGAAGTAGAAGAATTCAAAAAGAATGTAAAAAAACGAAAGAAACGAAAATTATGAATATATATGAAATTACTTGTTTTTTTGTTTATTATACCATTTCAATAATCCAACTTGATATTGATGATCCATGCCATTATAAAACGCCTGATGAGAGTAACCCATTGATACAAATCTATCTTCCATATGTTCTTTGATCTTTGGAAAAACCGTGTCGGAAAAATCAGAAAATCGAGCCTCCATTTCAAGAAACATATTTGTAACATAGATAACCATATCCATAGAAACATGCATGTTTTCTAAAGTATTCTTATTGTTATGCCACAGAATAAATGTTTCAAGATCTTTCAGACCGTCAGTTTCTTTTAACAAATTGCGAATAAAATGTACCTGATTACGATTGTTTACCAAAAGAACATTCCACTTAATAGAACCATCAGTTTTACCGAACAATTCATAGCATGTTGGAAGATTCAGAAAACAATGAAGGTATGCATAAAAGTTTGCAACACGAAGACAATCATCATTGGAATACATTCTCAAAAAATCTCTGATTCTTACTTTCCTAATTTCTCAAACACATTTTTTCACCGAATGTTTTACAAAATTGAAATATACATTCGGTGAATTATGTTTTGAAATTGAAAAGTTATTATCAATTGCTAACATATATTCATTAAAACATAATGTCTGACCATATTGAAAAATATCTTGAAATTGTGCAAAAATTACAAGAAAATGGAGGCATATCCATTGATTTTCTATCGGAGTATAGCAACAAAATTATGGAAATGATCAATGAGCAAAATATTAGTAGTGATGATGCTTGTATTTTGTTAAAACTTATTGGAAATGATATGTCATCCTATGTTGAAAAACTTGAAAAACATGAAACTGCAAAAGAAACAAAGAAAGAAGAAAAGAAAGAAGCAAAGAAAGAAGCAAAGAAAGAAGAATATACATCAATTGTATATATTGACAATGGAAGTTATGCCCCTACAAAGTGCGTGACACATTACTTTGATCCTTCAGACAAAGACGTTGTATTGAAAGACGATGGAACACCTAGAGCACCTTGGAAGGAACGACGTGTTTATACATTAAAGGATGAATTGATAGATGAATACAAGGAAGATAAGGCGGCTTGGTTCCCGGCAGTAACAGCATTCTATCCAAATGGAGATATCAAAGCGATTATGTATTATGATTATGGAAAAAGAAAAAATCCATCTCCTGGACGTTTTAACTATCATTATCATAATGGAGATTTTCATGTTACCGCAAAAAAAGATATTCCAGCAACTACAAAGTACGGAGAAAATGAGGAATTGGAATATATCTCTACGGTTTATGAATCAAAAGATACATACATAGAACCATTTAATGCGGATAATGTTATAGATTTTCATGCATGTATGACCAGAGATACTACTTGTTCAAAATCGATATATTATGGAGAGAATTACGATATTCACTTCAATGAAGGTTATCAAACATCTCGAGTATCAATTATGCTCAAATGGTATCGTACATTTTATGATTCCGGATATATACTAGATCAATACTTTTACACAGAGAAAGGAATCGATTGTTGTACGGTTCGTTATTCTACATTCGGAGATACAATTGATAAACACAAAAAGGTATTGTATCGTTCTCGAAAAGAAGAACATCAACCATACATTTATCGTGTGATAAACAACAAGGGTAATTCTGTAATGAAGCCCCACGATGATGATTTTATTACATTTACGTATATCAACAAAGAAGGAGACGAAGCACGTAAAACCTTGTCAGGACCAGCAAGGTTTGATGCAGCAGAGAATTCTATTTTGTACTCACATGATGGTATTACATACGATGAGAATGGACATAATGTGGACATCGAAAATTTTAAAGAACGCATCAAACGCAAAGGATTGACACTCAGTCAAGATATAAGACTGAAATCAAAGTCTGGTATTTATGTTCCACCTCCATATCCAATTGTGGTACGTTATTGGTTGAAAAAGCTAGTAAACAAAACAAATTTCTACAACGACAAAGGAACGCACGCTTGACTTGGACTAAATATCCAGTTTAATTTCATTATATAATACAATATCGTTTACAATTTCAAATCTTCAATTCCGGAAAATAAATCATCATATGTGTTTAGTTCAGGTAGATAATCGGAATCAGTAATTGGTACAAATGGGAAAGGTGGAGATGCAGATTTAGGAGGTGATTTAGTCTTAGATACAGATTTCAGAGGAGAACGTTTCATCTTAGACTGGGTAGTTGTTTTTTTCTTCTTTGCAGGACTCGTTTTAGTTTTCGGTTTTGGTTTTGGTTTAGTGATAATACGTGTTCCTTTAGGTGGTGGAGATGTGGTTAAGCGTGTTCCTTTAGGTGGAGAACTACGTTTTACTGGACTTCTTTTAGGTGATGTTTTTCTTCGTGGTGATGGTTTAGTCACAACGATTACTGGAGCGGATGGTAACCTCTTTCCTTTAGGTAATGCTTTACATACTTCATTGGTAACTTGTAACATAAAGTATGCATGTGCCAGAGTTGCAACTTTAGGATTTTGTAAACGTTTTCTAAGAGTATTCATCGTTGAAAGATTTATTGCATGAAAACGTTTTTGAGCATTCAATTCTAATTGACGAACCAATTGATTAGCATCCGACTTGCTAAGACCATCATGTTGTAACAAAAGGAGTATCTTACTTTTGGTGCTCATATACTAGTAAGTTAAGATATTATATGCGCGCCAGCTTTAGAAGAACCGAAAAACGTTCATCCAATACGGAAACATGCACCGATAATCTATCCAAACATTGCTGTTTTTTCAAGGTGCTCTGACCAGACATAAGATACGAGGAATTCTCATATTCCTTCATCGCTTCAGAAAGATTTCTGAGTATTTCATTGATATCTTGAATCTTATTGTTTATGTGCTTTATTACTAGATTGATCGTATGACTTTGTGGAACAGATTTATCCATTTCACTATAGTTTTCAGATAGAAACGCATGTATAATTTCTAGTTTAACTGTAATATCAAGACTCTCCAATACAGATAGAGTATCTATACTACTGTTTTTTAATGTGTACAACGTATCAATTGTATCTGACACAGTTTTACTCAGAACACTATTGCTTATTACACGAATCAATGCACTTTCCATCATTGTATACAATTTGTTGTAAAAAAAATATATAGATTGAAAATTTAGAATAATGTAGTGAGTGGTTTAGTTATAACAACGCATACACTTTACAGTAGTGTGTTCTTCTTGTGGACCTGTAAAGTCCTTATAGGTATAACCCTGAAACGGTTTTGCATAACCATGTCCAGTATTCTTATTAATTGGTGAGCGACAGGTCTTTTTACTACATCCTGCGCGCCACTTTTCAAAAAATTTATACGTTTTCTGAAGACTATAAAAACGATTACTACTCGAAATATGCATACGTAAATGAGAATACATACACATCTGAAGAGTGTACACAAATTTAGCCATAGATTGACAATCTTTAGTATACTCATTGAAGTGTGGTTTCATACGATTCCAACAACAATTAAACGCACGTTTTTGTTTCTGAGTACCAGGGAAAAGATATGCAAGATGCTCGAAGAACAACCGATAATACACTTTTAAATGTCGTTTTTTAACAGGTTCAATACTGTCAGTGTAATTTAATGTAACTGCCCAAATAAAATTCCAAATTCGAGGTAAACTATATGATGTTTTCATTGTTCGATAGCGTTTATAGATTCTACCAAATGCAGGATCATTATAAGAGATATGTCCTTGATTACGTAGTTTATCATTCACTAAATTATGAACATCATAATGATGCTTAGACAAGGTTTGTTTATTACTCATTTCCACGTCAGTTAATGGACGCTTTTTAAGGTATTCTGTAAAACTTTGACGGCAATATATACATGGTAAAATAAAACGAAGATTCATATAAAAATCTTTGTACGTTTTCTTATCTAGAGGCGTTGGTTTCATAGGATAATTGGCTGCTACACTATGTGTTAAAGTCCATCCATATGGACCCCATTTACCAGTATTCATATGGATTTGTATACATTAAACGCACATTGTTTTTTTTTAGAAAGATAGCATAGAGCTTTTTTAAAATCCAAGTGTATATATAGAGAGATATGTCAGGTCGTCACGAAAGAGAGGCAATATTCAACTTGGTCACATCGGAAGAATACCGAGATCAAAACAATCAAAAAGTACTTGGAGAACAACAAGCAGCAATCGCAAATCCTCCAGCACTCACTGCACCAACCACTGGAAGTGGAGCTGATGGTACTACACCCAGTGGATCTGAATACACCGATATGCATTCTGATATCAACACCTTAAGATCAACAATCATAACACTACTAGCAGCACTGAGAACACATGGAATCATAGATACATAAAAAAACATATATTAACGTTTCCAAGTATGCTTGCATAAATAACACATCGCAAACACTGTAGCAGGCTCATCTGCACTTCTGGTTTGACGCTCATAGTACGCAGTCTTCATTGTGAGCTTCTTTTTTCTCTTTTCTGAATCCCGACGACACATTGGGCATTCCAAAACACCATCAATCATTTCTTCGGGATTCTTTTGATTCATAATACTAGAAAATTGGTCCTTTTCAATATTTGCAATGATTGTTTTTTGTTTTTCAGAATAACATAAGGACAATAGTTCATCATTCGTCAATTTAACAATATCATTCGCGGATGGTGCATCCGAACCTCGTATAGAAATGACCTTGAATATATAAAAGAAATTCTTACGAAACTCTATGTGCATATCGATTTCATCACCAGTCGTTTCAGTATACGAATGCTTGTCGATTAGATACTTTATTACATCTGAACAGTACTTCTTATCCACAATTCTAGAAAGAAATCTATGTAAAAACTCAATGAAATCACTACTAGTTACTTGTGATGAATAGAGATCCTTAATTAAATCACTATATGCATCACTATCTTTTAAGCCACGATTTCCTATATATAATAGTGAAGTATCCATATCGATTTCGTTTCGTTTATTAAAAAATCGCGTTTGTAAAATAAACAAAATAGAAATAAAACTTTTATATAAATACAAATGAATCGAATATGAGTGAAAACTGAAGAAGAAAACGAACAGAAAGCAATTGGTAGTGGTATCGATGTCGGAAACAATATATCGATTTTAGAACAAATCAATTCGGTGAATTAATATTAAAATCTATTGTTTATTTTTTGTTACATACATAATGAAAAGTTGTTGAAATGTATATTTGTAACTATCTTCGTGCATTATTCGCAGGTAGAAGTGAGTGTATTCTTGCTCGAGATCGAGATATTTTGGTTAGATCAATCTTTATCATTTTTCAAAAGGCTGATCCTAATCCCCTTCACAATGTTCCACGATTGCCAGTCAAATTTCGAGGTGGTAATGTGCATGGGAAACATGCTCTATGGAAGGATCCCAAAACAGAACGGATATATATATTGAAACATACTGATCCATATCTGGTTCCTACTCAAGTTCATTACCCATTTGAAGCACCAGAGATTCAAATATCCAAAGCGACATTCAGTCTTAAATACTCCGAATTGGAGAAATTATCATTTCAAAGCCAAGCTTTTTGTTATTACTCAATTTTAAATGAAGTTCAAAGACGTTATGATGAGCTTAAGTTTCTCGATACTCCCGTTACACCGAAATCGAACTTAATTGGTGTGTTTGATTGGAAAAGACTACAAGATGAATGTACGTGAGAAGTTTCACATGATGCAAATTCAAAAAAGAAAATGACATAACCTTATCATATTGATCTATAATAAACAATAAATTTATATATTATCAGGTTTGTTTTTTCCTAGTGGTAGTTTGAGATCTTTCATACTCATTTCAGCTTTACTTCTTGGATTGAGCTGCGATCGGAATCTTCTTCCTAGTTGAAAGTTATCATATTGTGTTCGACTATCTTCATCATCGTCTATGTCACTTTCATCGATATCTGATGCGCTTGCGTCGGATCCATCGATTTGTTTCGAAGGTTTAGACACAACATCGTCGATTGGTAGCATTTCGAGAGTAATATGTCCAGGTCGTTGTTTGTGTTGTTTAGATAGTAAATTCACCGATGTGAGTGCATGTCCACCTTCTACATTATCCGTCGTGATGGTTGGTTCTTTTGTTTCCGTTTCTGTTGCGATTTTCGATTTCACTTGGCTTATGAGATCGCGAAACTTATTTGAAGCTGGTGTAGTAGGTGAATCATCTGACGATATCATATTTTCTAGATCGTTAATTGTGATCGAATGAACATCACTCGGATTCGTGATATCTTTTCCGCTTTTGAGAACTTTCTTTTCATATTGTGATATGTAGAAAAACGGAATATCGACCCTATCCATATTTTTCACTTTATAGTATTTTTTCATCCACATATCTAGGAACACATTCACATCGAGTCGATCAGATCGATAGTGGCTGATTTGCAAATCCATCATAGTAAATAATGCAGCATAGTGATCTGCAATCTCATGATGTGATATTGCTCTGGTAGACATATTGTATGAATCCCGAATTGCCATTCCAAGTGACACAATGATTGGTATAATGGCTGAGACTATAACTACCCAAAAGGTATCTGTGGCTATTCCAGTTAAAGCACTAACGCCTGATCCACCTGTGAAAAACATGAGTAATACACTTAACAATCTATCTGATAATCCGTAAAAGCGTGCAGCATGTCGATGCATCCATTGAAATCCGGCGGCTTCTTCTCCAAGACGTTTACACATGTTTTCCATTTGATTGTTCCAACCTCGATCACGTTGCATTTTGCGTTTCTTTTTTGCAATTCGTAATTTCTCATTGTCACTCATATAATCGATTTGTTGTTCATCCTCTTTGCTTTGATCTAAACGCAAACTAGCTTGCAAATCGATCATCTTTTCGATATCGGAACCATCCGTTGTGGCAGCCATGTTGATTTAGTAACTTACATTGTTTAGAAAAAGTTATTTTCAATTTATTTGTATAGAAAAACGGTTTATGAATCGCAATAAAGTACAATCTGCTCTTAAACATTATAATGCATGTTTATCTGAAACTGTTACCTTAAAACTGTTTCGTCTCGTTAAAAAACACAAAGACATTTCTGCATTCCGTAAAGATCCTGCAATTGTGCGTTTATGTTCTGATATTCAAAAAAACATACTTCCAAGTGAACCGAAGAAGAATAAATGTGTGCTAAAGTTGTGTCGTTTTATACATTCTCCAAAATTTGAGAAAGCATTCTCGAAAATAAAAAGTGATAGAAACATGCGTATGATTATTGACTTTATTCTTCTTCTGAGACAACAAAATCGCAATGTTCATATCGATAAAAGAAAGAAGGAAATTAGTATAAGTTCTGCAGTAAAATCGTCAAAAAAAAGACAAGTTGGAGGTGGAAATATGATGGCAAATGTATTAGATGTTATAGATATTATTGCATCGATTGTTGGTTTAATTCCTGTAGTTGGTATTCCAGCAGATATAGTTGGTATAATTGTATCTTTATTAAACCTCGATTTCGTAGGTGTATTTCTGAGCATACTCTCTGTTACAGAAATACCAATTTTTAGTCAAGGAAGTGGAGTTGTAGAAATGATATGGAAAATATTCAGAATTGTAAGAAGATCTCGAAAAGGTGGAAAAATAAGCTATTCCGGTGTACCTCAAATAAGACAAGTAAGACCTTATCAACAAAGACCTACTACATATCAAAGAACACCTGTGTATAGACCACCTACCCAAATATATCAACAACAAAGACCTCCATATTATCCACAAACTCAACCATCATATTATTGATTCACTGAAATATTTTATTTTATTATTTTACTGTCAAAATATGCAGTATGAGTATAATTATATCTACTACTATAATCATCATGTCCTAATAATGCTACACTAATACCATTTTCTTGCAATGTAACCTTCCAATCAGAATGTATATCATTCGATACTTTTAAATATGATTCAGAGTCTACTAGTATGTACAGAGCATTGCTTGCTTTATTCAATAGTTCGCGACTTATTGTATCATATGCATAGGCAATCCATTCTACTTTAATTTGAGTACCATTTTCATATATACTGTTTTGTAAAAATACAAGAACATTATCTGTATGATAAGTGATTCTTAAATCACGAGTAGTTTTCATATAAGTATTCTTTTGAAATTGATTAAACATTATTAATGCGTTTTGACTTTTTTAATGAAAACTGAAAGTACAACTTAATATAAAAATTTTACTAAATATTTCATTTCTATTTTTTTTACCTTGTTTCAGAATAAAATCTGACAAACAGAAATAAACACTATGACTACAAATAACATATTTCCAGATTCTGAAACTAGACTTGATATTGTTACAACGTTTATGAAAAGTGTATCACCAGTTGAACATCAACTCAATTCTTTGAATCACTTCAATACATATGCAATTCAACAAATCATCGATAGAAATGGTTCGATTACAGTATATCCTAAACAAAAACAGGATATGAAATCAAAACATATTATTTTAAATGAAGAAGAAGACAATGATGAAGAAGAGGAAGATGTATCTATTCCGGTCCCCACATTAAATACACCTGACAGTGAAAACATAGGAACTCGCGTTATTGTAAAATTGGAGAATGTCAAAATAACAGAACCAAACATTCAAGAAAACGAAGGTGAAATTAGAACTATATATCCGTATGAATGTCGAGTTCGAGGACTATCATATGAATCACAAATATTCGTAGATATTAAAAAGACATTCGAACGTTTCACAGGAGATCAATGGGTGATATACAACGTAGACACAGAACAAAGCGTATTATTAACAACGATTCCGATTATGGTGAAGAGTAACTACTGTGTTCTCAAGGATATTTCTGAAAGCGCCAAAATTAAGATGAAAAGCTGTTTGACAGAACTCGGTGGCTACTTTATTATAGACGATAACGAACGTGTTATTATTCCACACGAAAGAATGGCACACAATCAAGTATTAGTTTACGAAGTTAAGAAGACAGATAACAAGAAAACTCCGAAATACAGTGTGGAAGTTATGTCTGATAACAAACAACGCGGTAAAGTGAACACAACCTACGTTTACTACGAAGAAAAGAAGTTATCAACAAGAAAAGGAAAGAAAACCAAGGGAAACGATTACAAAGACACCGACGATAGTGTTAATTTCAGCGGACAACGCGAATGCAACTTTATGATATCACTTCATTATACAAATGAAAAGTTTCCAGTGAGTATACTCTTCAAAGCACTTGGACATATTACCGACAAGGACATTATCGAGTGCATAACAACCAATGCGAATGATTCTCAGATGATTTCTCTTATTTCGCATACCGTATTTCTTGCAAAAAAGGTGAAAACACAACGACAGGCATTGGAATACATCGGAAACAAGCTCAACTCCACCTCACAGATGCGAGATATACCTGCAGAGAAACGAGCAAATGATTATCTCAAAAAAGAGCTGTTTCCACACATTTCTACCGACGATTCTCCAAAATCCTCATATTGCAAAGCCATGTTTCTAGGAACAATGGTCAATCAACTCTCATCGGTGATTTTGGGAAGACGCAGTTTGGATAATCGTGATGATTTTGCCAATAAACGTGTTATGATTGCAGAAATGATTGAAAGACTCTTTCGTGATTCACTATGCGCCAGCATGAAAGAGGTTTGCAGTCAACTCGAGAAGAATTACGCAACAAAACGTGAACTAAATGTGCAGATTGCCCTGAAACAAAACAAAATCGCACAGGATATCAAAAAAGCACTCAAAACAGGTCATTGGGTCACACGCTCGTCACGTGGACAAAGCAACAAAAAAGCACTATCAGGAGTTTCACAGGTACTCAATAGACTCAATTTTATAGCATCTATGAGTCATTTACGTCGACTGAACACGACAAGCGATCGCGATTGCGAATTAAGCAAACCATGTCAATTGCATACAAGTCAACATGGAGTAATATGTCCAGCCGAAACACCAGAAGGTGAACAAGTTGGAAAAGTTAAAAATCTCGCAATCAATACCTACATTTCGGTGAGCAGTTCAGATCTAGAACTATACGAGATATTGAAAGACCTCGATGTTCTACTGCTTGAAGATATACCACCGATTGAAATTCACAAAATGACCAAAGTGTTTGTGAACGGAAATTGGTTCGCATGCGTTACCGATCCGCACAAGATCGTGACAAGTCTCAGATTGATGCGAAGATCAGATCACATCAAATTTGATACCGGAATCGAATGGAACATGTCTCATAGATCCATAAATATCAATACAGATCGTGGAAGACTTCTTCGACCGTTACTTATCGTCAACTACGATGAAGATAAGAATGGTATGCGGATTAAACCACGATTCGGCTTAACAGAAGAACATGTGCATAAATTACGAGATCCGCTTGAACGATTTAACTACTATGATCTGCTGAGAGTTGGTGCGATAGAATATATCGATACCAAGGAAATCACCAATTGCATGGTTGCACAAAATCCAGAAGAAGTATACAAAACCATCCAAAATGCATACAATGGAGAACCTTATCTACAGTACACTCATTGCGAGATTCACGCGAGCATGATACTTGGAGTCGCAGCTGCACAAATTCCGTTTCCGGATCATAGTCAGGCACCCAGAAACACATTCGTATCAAGTATGGAAAAACAGAGCATGGGTGAATACGTTCTGAACCCAAAACAACGCGTAGATCGATTGGCACACACCATTGTTCATCCTCACATACCGATCGTGCGAACACGTCAATATGAACATCTGAAAAGAGGAAATCTAGTATGCGAAGGACAAACATGCATCGTCGCAGTTAACGTAGGAGGATACAATCAAGAAGACTCTGTTATACTCAATCAGAGCGCAATAGATCGAGGACATTTTAGAACTGTTTCCTATAGAGTGATTCAAGATAAACAACAGACTCCAAGCAGCCTTCTATCGGAGGAGTTCAAGAAACCGATAAGAGCAGAAACACATGGAATGAAGTACAACAACTACGGAAAACTAGACAATGATGGAATGATACCTCCAGGAATGATCGTATCCGGTCAGGACATTATCATCGGAAAGGTTACGCCTCAAACCACTGTACGTGGAACCAAACAAAAAGAACCGTCGCGATTCGAGTACAAAGATTCGAGTACCACAATGAAACCACACGAATCAGGAGTGATAGATACGGTTATCATAAGCACCGATCAAGAAGGATACAAATTCGCAAAAGTTCGAACTAGAACCATGAAAATACCAGAGATCGGAGACAAAGTAGCCAGCACACAAGGTCAAAAGGGAGTAATAGGCATGACCTATCGACAGGAAGATATGCCATACGAAATCAATGGAATGGTACCAGATCTCATTATCAATCCACATGCAATTCCATCGCGCATGACGATTAGCATGACCTTGGAACAATTGCTCGGAGCGAAGGTGTGCATCGATGGAAAGTTTGGTGATGCAACCGCTTTTCAAGAAAAAGAAAACATCTGTGAAGACATATCCAAAGAACTGCGAAAGAATGGATACGACGATACTGGATTGCACGTTCTCTACAACGGAAGAACTGGTAAACGATTGGTTACCAGAATTTTTATGGGACCGGCACACTACCAACGATTGAAACATCTGGTCGGTGATAAACTACATGGACGTGCACGTGGACCTATGCAGAAAATGACACGACAACCTACTGAAGGTCGCTCCAGAAACGGCGCACAGCGATTTGGAGAAATGGAACGTGATGCACTTTTGGCTCATGGTGTATCCGGTACACTGAGAGAGAATTTTGTTGAAAAATCCGATGGATACATGATGACAATTTGTGGAAATTGTGGAATTCCGGCTATAGAAAAATGTCGAGAATGCAAGGGAGTTGATATACGACGAATCAAAATCCCATACTCATTCAAACTTCTTTGGCAGGAAATGAATACCGCAGGAATCGATATGAGACTCATGTGTGATTAAAACTACAAAATACATCATTATACTTTCTTTATAAAAATTGACTTACATATTCACTTATACATTACATATACACAATTCCAATGCTTTCAGTAAATTTAATAAATGATCTAGACACCATGTTTCTATCAATGCAGAACTTACTGCAAAGTCAAATTCAACGGTTTGGGGCAATAGAATTCGAATACATCACAGATACACCAGAAATAGATACATATAATGACACAGAAATTAACAAAGATAATACCGTATTTATTAGCAAAAATAATCCACTCCCCGCACCAAATGATATTAAACAATTTCCACAAATAAAATGCTCTGATGAATTAGTTACTGGATTGAAAATCAGTCTTAAACCAAGTACAAACGGTAGATACCATGTACTATATCAACTACATGAAAATATAGGAGCAATTGTAGGAGAACTAGTGAAAAAAGATAAGTATACGAATAAATACAAACCAGCAGACGTTAACGATTTGGTTTCTTGTATTCAATCAAATGAAAAGAAAAATTATAGCATCAATGTACTGTTTTATACGAACGTTGAAGAAGAGATCATCAATGAAATACAAAATATACTCATGAAAATCTAATCATAAATTGAATGTTATTATTATTATTTAATCTTACAATATTGATGTATACATTAAAAGATTATGTTTACACAGATAGCAAAAAACGCAAACAAAAACTAACACATGTAATACTTCAGAAACGTAAAAGACAAATGATGTCCAGGTATCTGTTACCATTTAGAATGCATTCAATTTATACATCACTTCATATGGTAATACAGCAGAATTCCAAAGACACGATTATATACAAAAAAACACAAGCGGCCATCAGTATGTATATATCTATTCCATTATTCTCAAAAAAACATACTAACCCACAGGAATATCGACAACAGATCATGATATCAGAAACACCAAACATATATAGAGCAAGAAACATCGAATGGTTCATACTTAAATTAGGAAAAATAAGTGCATTTCGAAAATGGAGTCATGCTATGAAAATCATACACGAAAACATGATGAATGTGAATTCCGCAAAACTTAATCATATAGTAGCTGAACAACAAAATCTATATAAAAAAACAATTATGAATCCGACCAAAAAAATACGACAATCAAAACATGATTACTTATTCATCGATATGAATAATGCATGTTACGTAGAAATTGAAATGTAAAAATACAAATTATGATTACTTTCAAGAATGGCAAATACATTATATGGATATATACTAAATGGTGAAATCGATAAATTTCGAGATAGAATAGAACAAGTCACAATAGACAAACTTATGAAACCTCTCATAAATTATAGGAACCTATTTCATGTCATATGTATGTATGGCGATTTAGAAATGTTTAAAATAGCAATAAAACACGCTGAAAGCTTAAATATACCATTTGAACAAATTATTTCCATTAAATCAGATGTATGGGAAGAAACACCCCTTCATATTGCAACTGAATTTAATAAAATAGATATTTGTAAATTTTTGATTGATCATAATGTAAATGTGAATGAGAAATGTAAACTATCATATCATGAAACATCATTGTTAATTGCATGTCAATATGATAACATGGAAATGTGTCAATTATTATTGTCTTATGGTGCGGATCCTACCATAAATGAATCACAAATATTTCAATGTATAAATGTAACAAGAAATGAAGATATAAAACAATTGTTAAATGGAAATGGTTCTACCACAAAAGCAACAACATGTTAACGAGAAGACATACTCTATCATACAAACAAATTTGCGCAGAATTATACAATAAAAACAAATTAACCCTAATTCAATCGCGTAGCGATAAGAATAGGGAATTCCCATTAGATCCGCCTAAATTCTTAGGCGCATGTTCTAATATGGGTTAAAAACACATTATTTCATTCAGTAATTGGAAGTACTCGAAACGAAAACATATAACGTTTACCCTTCGATGCAAGTTCATAGAATGATTTTTCAAGATCATCATCAGATGGAAAATACACACTCTTCAGTTTGGTTTTATCATCTCGAATGGATAATTTTATGTCATAGCCAATTGCATGAAAACGTTGACGCATATCCAAGAATTCTGACGGAGAAATTGTACTCACATCAATAGATCCATTCTTAGAAAACATGAGGAGCATACCCTGATGAAACAAACTTAATAGAAATTCGAACAATAGTCGAGCATGCGTTTTATAGCTTTCTCCGGATTCCGTTTGACTGAAATCGATTTGAGGTTGCACACTAAATTTTGGCTTTAAGGAACCGACAAATAGATACTCTGCTAATGATTCTAAATCGCCACTCTTTTCAATGATTTCTACTTCGTTATCTTTCATGTATTAAATTTATATATTGAACTGTTTTTATGACAATTTTTATCATCGTTTATGTTCGACACATGCATCGATGAAAATGTATTCTTTCTTTACATCTTCCTTGTTCCAAAAAGATGCACATGAGAAATTCGTCACAGAATAATGCAAATTCGGTTCTAATAGGATAATGTCTGCATCATAATCACAAAATTTACTATACAATAGACCTTTTACACCTTCTTTTATATATAATCGTAATATAACACCTCCATTTTCAGGTAATCTCCATATTGCATTTCTATTATCACATCGTATATCCCGTTGTGCATAATTCATCGTACTTGTTATACTTGTCATACACTTTAGTGAATAATCCAAACTAAAATTGTGTAATATTTGACTATCATTTACTGGATTCAGAGTTTTTCTATAGTGAGTCACTCCTAAAAAATCCACAAGTTCAGTTGGTAATGATTGAATCGTGTTGTTATCATTAAATGTTGTAAATAATATTATATTCTTGTCAAAATAAAAGAATATATTATCAAGTTTATGCTGTTGAATAACATAGTTATTGATACGTAGATGTCTTGTTAGATACTCCAATTCATCCTTATATTTCTCTTTATATTGCCGTATAATATCTATTTGATTCTCAAACCAAAATGCGTTTGGAAGAGTATCGATGATCTTCTTCGTTATAAATTCATCTTTCGGGGATAGACTTCTCGCACGAGCTTCTGCATACAAATTAGGAAAACTATCGGTCATAAAAACTGAAACGTACAAATATATTATTATTCACAAATAGATTTTATATATGAATTCGACAATATTAGAAGAATTTATCGCATGCTTTCCTAATTTTGAACTTAATGATGGTTTACTGAAACATAAAATCGATAATACTAGTTTCCCCTACTATTTTAATGACACAATAGGAGCTTATCAGGTGATTAATACAGATACCACAGATCAGGATCTATTTGAATTCATACTAGAAAAAGAAACATACGTTAAAATAACAAAAGAAAAAGAAACAGAAACAGAAACAGAAACAAAAAACGTAAATGCAAAAGTAAATCAGAAACGTAAACGAAATGATGCTAAAAAATCAAAATTAAAAGAAAAAGAAGAATATGAAGAAGAAATAAATACATGTTCATATTGTGATGCAATATTAGATGTATATCATTCGATTCATACAACTGTTACATGTGGAAAACCCATTTGTTTGGCAAAAATGAACGATCGCATATCGAACGATACAATCATTTCGAATGTAGTAAGTAATTTCATTCGATCTGAACCAGATATATGGAATATGCTTTTAGAAACCTGTAAAGCGGCAGCAACCAGCACACGGCATCGTGCATTACTAGATCCTTTCCCAATTATGTATTATACAGAAAAAACAGAGGAACTACAGAAAAACAGAGGAACCGTAATAGCATTAGACGCCACAATAAATGAATTGTTGATACCAGATGATATATATAATTCGATTGCTGGCGCGTGTAGCGAAATTAAGAAACAAACGTTAATTAAAAAAACGTTTACGTCAGCAGAAATACAAATTTCATCCGGAAAGCGAAATTTACAACAAAACAACAAGGATATTGTTTACAAATTTATAGCAAAAGATTCGTTAACTGATTATGATTTATTGCAGGTTCTTGGAGAAACAAAATACAATCTAGCACATTTTCTAGTCACAAGCGTGTCAGAAATGCACATGAATCTGGAAGAACGCATTATAAATGACAAAAGAATACTTATTGTACCAATAAGACATTCATTGGATAAAGAATCGAACTTGAATGATGAGAATGGTCGTAAATTGGAAACAATGCATCTTTTTCATGGATCAAGTATTGATTGTTGGTATAGTATTATGCGAAACGGAATCAAAATTTGCTCTCAAACCAAATTACAGACCACTGGAACTGCACATGGAAATGGTGTGTACGTTAGCAACAACGCTATGACATCATTGGGATACTGTCGCGGAGGTAATATTCTAGGAATCTACGAAGTATCAAAAAAACATCTAAAATACGGTGGAAAACAAATAGATGTATGTCTAGATGATAGTAAATTGCTATTGCGATATCTAATTCTAAATGCACATAATTCATCGATGCATCTAAATGTGTTTCTGAAAGAATTAAACGAAAGACAAAGTGTATCACCTCCACAACATCCACGGAAGACTGATCTCGTGCCTAACGCAGCTTATTCTACTACTATACCTGTTGTTGCGACGAGTAGTAGACGTGGTATGAAACGTCTCGTCGTAGAGTATCGAAAATCGCTAAAAACCGATCAATTCACAGTCGATTTGCCTGATCCAGATGATTTGTACGTATGGAATGTATATATACGAGATTTTGGAGATAGTAATCTAGAGATCAGCAAACAAATGAAAGAATACGGAATCGAGTACATTCACATTGAGATTCGATTTCCGGATTCATATCCAATAAATCCTCCGTTCATTCGTATCGTATCACCTGTGTTTATGCGATTTTCTGGACACATAACATCCAAAGGTGCAATATGTATGCAATTACTTACACCTGGAAATTGGATGGCTACATATTGTGTAGAAGCAATTATTGTACAAATAAAACAACAGATTATCGATGGTTCCGGATTGATAGATAGATCGCAGATTGGAATAAAGTACGACCTAAATGAGGCACTTTCATCATTTAGAGTTGTGGCTAAAGGACATGGATGGATGTAAAATATATAAAGTAAATGTATTTTTTAATAGACTACCGAGTTGCAAACAATGTTTTTTTCGTCAACATCAACACAAATGCGATTTTCCTTTGGTTCTCCAGGAGGATATTGTTTGTAATCTCCCATTTCGTATGTTTTCGATCGTATAAACACTTCAAGAGATAGGTTTTTCAAACAATATCTCAATGTTTTGATATGTGTTCCAATGAATATTTTTTTTTGATTTTCACCTGTAAATATCTTACGGAGATTCAATGTATGATATATATTTTGAATGTGCTCAGAATTCATACCAGATCCCTCATGAGGGAGTTTCATAATTTGGATATCATCATTTGCAAATTCATCACAAATTACATTATCATCAATATATAATATCTCCAAATTTCGTAGTTTCTTAATCATATTAATAAACGTACGTTTATTGGAGTTGAATGGTGTTATCTTGTTAACAGTAGGATGATAGAGACCGATATCAGAATTAAGATGATATATTTTGCCTTGAATACATTCAAAACAACGAATGGATATGTCAACTGCTTCGAGAATAGCAATAATTTCGTCTACAAAGCCAAGAGTTGACATATACAATGAAACACCTGCCAGTTTGAGTGTAGAAATCATATTTTTAATCATACAGACACGGTTGTAACCTCCCATAATGTAATATCCAAATGATCTAGAGGTTCGAAGTAGTTGGATAATTTGTTTGACATTACGTTGCTTAGTTCTATCATTCAAAAGCGAAAGTAATTCGAACGATGTATCACCTTCTAACTTGTAATTACCACGCTTATCTTCAATGTGGCCATTTTTCTTATAATACAACAAACACTTTTTATCCCATGGTGAATGATTACGTAATGTCTTGAAAAAATGTACACTAGAGAATGTACAATCGAAATCGAATACTACACCGTAGTTCATAATATATATATCTATCAAAATAAAAATGAAGTCGTTTTGATACAGCTTTTGGATTTCATTTTAAATATTAATTCACTGAAAGTCAGAGCTGCGATGAACAAATCTATATTCTACATTGAATTTCAAAATAAAAGCAATTTCTGATGAAGGGCCGCATAGTTACAAGTATACATATCAATTGGTTTTCGAGTGATAGAACCGGAATCTGTAGAAGTATAATATGAAAATGTCTCGCATTTTTCCAAAAATACAATTGGAGCACTATGAAAAATACCAGCCGGTATCTTGAGTGTTTTATTCATAGGAACTTTGAATGCTTTCATGTTTAATTCATCGGTTCCAAGTAATATATAAAAACTATCATTCGAATCTGAAAACACAGTTGTATATTGATGAGATTTTGTGTGTTGGTAACTCTCAAACATATAAACGTTATTCTTATCTGATTGTTCTTTTGACCACGCAATATGATTATATCCTATAATATGCATCGAATCGCTCTCATAATAGAATGATCCATTTGTATAACCTATTAAATCATACTTTTTAGGTACAAAATCCGTATCTATCTCCAGTAGTTTTCCATTATATATATGTTTAAAATTACGATAATTAGTAGGATTCAACAGATCAATAATAGGTCCTAAACGTACAATTTCCATCTTATAAATTCACTACAGAAAAACAACAAGATTCAATTTTCTATACAAAAAAACAAATTATTTATTATATCTAGGTTAACTTAGAGATTTATGTTTCTTTATCTTCTTTTGTGAACCACGGAAGATTGTTATACATATCACCAGTAGATAATTTATTATCATGTATGGTAAATACTTCGCTTTCTGAAACAGATAGTTTCTTACATTCAGGACATGCAAAAAATGTATCAAACAATTGATATACTTTTTTCTCTGGATCATTTTCGAGTCTTGCTAAAACACAGGTACCATTCTTTTCTGTTTTATGCTCATAATCATGAGGTAAATCACATACACCATTTAATTGTTTTTTATGTAAATATGCATGATATGTACTTCCATAACTAGGATGTACATCTAGAAGCTTTCGCGATTCCATATATTTGTAACTCAATAAACTTCCACCTCCTAAACCTAAAATACTACCTAGCAATAATTGAGACATATTTATTTTCATGATTGATTTTCATTTATTTATTTTCATTTTTAATCAATCATCCAACACGATAATATGGTTAATAAGAATCCACATTGTCACAGATACAAGCAGAAATTCGTATCCTGAAACACACAGATAAAATCCAGAAGAAGTAGGGATGTTGTTGGATGATGAATCGCCATTGTTCACATTCTCGGTATCAGAATTGCTTGACGATGATGAAGTATCTCCATTATTGGTTCCGGATGATGATCCTGATGATGTAGGATCGTTACTTGAACTACTGCTGGAACTTGATCCACCAGGACTTGGACTTGTAGAACAGGTTTCATAGTCAAATGAACACCAACGACTTTGGTCCAAATCAGTGCAAACGTCCCAGTTCTGAATCGGTACCTCAATATCATTGAAAAATACCTGATCCATGATAGTAACACCAAGAATCTCCAGCTTGAAACGAATATCGAAACGTGGATTCAACGTATCAGAATTGATCTGAATATCGTCAATCACCGGACTAAAGCTGACGTAACTAACTTCTTGTCCTTGATTCGCACCGGCATCACTTCCACCAACTCCAAAAAGAGATCCAATATTGTAGTCGATATCCGGCATAATGTTTTCTTGAAGAGAATCCGCCGCAAAACACGACGGGCATTCCGTAAGAGCAAGAATATCCACTGGAAAGCAGAACTTGAGTTCAATCGGGGTTGAATCGGAAGTAAGACGATATGACATCGAAACACACTGATGAAGTGTATCTTGTTGCGAACAGCGATCGGAATACGCACGAATTGACATAATGTCGAAGAAACCGAGAGAGATAATCGGCTTGTTCGGATCAGTTGGATGCACACAGCTTGTTTCCAACAGTTCAGGTCGTTCAGTACAGGTCTGAGACAATGTCACATCTCCTCCAAGAGAATAGATGTTGAACTGTTGGCTCTGGAATCCATTGTTGTAGGTGCCGATGCGCACATAGTAGTCATCACTTGAAGAAAGCCACTCCGGAAAGGTAAACTGAAACTGATTGTCTCCAAGTTTTCCATGTTCGGAAATCGTAAACACATATGAATCGGACCAGAACATGTAATCGTCCCAGAATTCGATCACAATATCCGTACTAGATGTGTAGCCACTGTACTCCCACTGAATTGTCAGAGTATCTCCAGCAGTAATCGCCGTATCCTTGTTTGGGTTGCGAATCACCACATGTTGTTCTCCAGAGTTCAGGATTTCAATGTAGCCGCCGCTCACCGTATCAGAATGGCTGTTCGATGAGATATAAATGTAGTACCAATTGCTTGTTTCCAAAGAAGCAGGAATCGTGAAGGAATACGATCCAGAATCTGCTACATTGCTATCCGTAAAGTGAAGAGCGTCGAAAGAAGAACCGGTTCCACTGTACAGAGAAACCGTGACAGAAGATGATGCACTTGTGCTCCAAGTCACATGCATAACAGAACCAGAGAAGTGGATACTGTCATCTTCCGGAGAGTAGAGAGAAATCGCCGAAGCAGATGCACACAGCAATGCTGCAAAAAAAGAAAAAAGAATGAAACGATTCATGAAGGAAAAGATTGTCGAATTGTTACTTATCGAATTGTTACTTATCGAATGGTTACTTATCGAATTGTCACTTTTTGATGATTGTTTCGTTTTGGTGGGAAGAAGAGAAGAGCACCAGAACAAGAAAACATCAGTGAATGGGGAAAATGGGTATAACATTCACCGAATGATTCACCGAATAATTCACCGAATGAATGTTTTTGTTTCTATGAATTTATATATCATAAACATACGAATAGTCAAACAACATTCGTCATGACAAAGGTGAACAAAGAACCAGTCGGCCATTTAAGCTCGTTCTGTCAACATCCTGCTGGGTGTATGCAGTACAAACCTATGAGAGGGTTTATATGTGATGTATGCGAAAAGTCTTTTTGCGAAAATCACATTCGTACATGTCCAGAACGAAATCATATTACTCATTTTTCGATTTATTATGGTTATATGATTTGCTTGAATTGTAAGTAAAAATTATATGTGAAGCAAAAGCATACCCGAATATGAAAATAACATTGATGCTGCCAAAATTGATAGGGATTGTTCTAGATCAGCTTTCTTTAAAAGGTATAATAATACAGAAAAAATTACACACAATATATGATTTCTTCTTATTACTTGATCTGCAAAATACGGTGCATTATAATATATATGATCATATAGTTGTTTTAGAATTATAAATACTGACATAAGTAAATTTAAGTTTTTATTCTTTACTGTCAGGAGATATGCTAAAATCAATGATATAGGAAGTATTGCCACAACCTCTTTTCCACCACTTCGAGCATACTCCGCGGAGTACAACGACAGTGCTGTAATTATAGCTAAAATTAATAACATATCTTTGGTATACATATTTTATTATAATAATTTAGTGTTTTGTGCATTTATTTTTTGTTTATTTATTAGTCTTCACGTTTTTTCTTCTGAAAGAAACTTGACATGGTTGCTTGTGTTTTCTTTCGTTTAACTGATGATGGTTTCACAAACGCCGGTAGTTTAGGTGGTTGCGTCTGAGGTTTCTCAATTGGTTGACATTGAAAGTACGAATTCATGTTCATTTGCATCTTTCCCTTATTTGTATCCAGACGTGCTTTTTTGCGTCGAAACTTTTCGAGGGTTTGTTTTTTGAACGATTCAAAATCGCGAGCTCGTCGTATTTCATTTGTAGCCGAACTACTTGACGATAAGAATCGATCCATACTAGAATAACCTTTTCGTTTCAAGTTTTCTTGGTTGATCGTTCGAGCGAACAGCTCTCTGGTAACCAATTCTGTAGCGATTTTGATATCATTCTTACATCCTAAGAGCTCAGAGTATTCTAATTCGAAAATCTGCGAAACAGGCTTCTGAATCTGATTCGTAATGTAATGTAAATAGTCCAATTTCAAGTGGTTCTCTTTGATGTAGCTCGGAAGTTCGATCTTATCACCCTGTAAGACCTTTTCTCCTTTACGAGCAGGAGGTAGTTCAATATATGCATACGGAATACGATCGTTTGACTTGGGTTTACTGCCTGGATCACGAATACCAATACGATCTGCGAGAACCTTATGAGCAACTCCATCTGGATTCTTATAGAAACCTTTTAGAGTTTTGGAGATAATAAACTTATCCATCGGAAATTCACCATTCAATACTTTTTCGACTTCAGTTCTGACGAAATTCTTCGCTTTTTCGATGTTTTGTTCATTCAGGATAATCTTTACACATCCACCATAGATATGCTTTACAATCAGTGCATTATCACGGCGTTTCAATGCAATACCCATACTCTTGACGATGTACTCAAGAAGCGATTTGTGACCTTTCGGATTCATGTAGTATCGCCCGACATAACGTTTCTTCGAGAACAAAATGAATGGCCAAATCACCTTTTCGAACTCCAAATTATGAGGAAACTTCAGCTTAGAACTGACATGTTTACCAGCCATAATGGACAATTCGATGTTTTTGTTTATCTCCTGTAGTTTTGTCATTGGACTACCATCCTCATTCACCATTAGATGTCTTGGATACATATAGAAGTTACTATCGGTATCTCCATACACGGTTTTAGTACCTGGGATCAATTCTTCAACTTCTTTTTTGGCCAATAAAAGCGTTTCTCGTCCAGATGCAGTAGTACATTCCGCAATAGGTTTCATAAACACCGGACTGGTACTTGCACCCATTTGTCCATAGATACTATTGGCAGTAACCTTGAAAGCCAACTGAAGTAAATCATACAGTTTCTTTTTGAAAGGATCATTTGTCTCCTTGATTTTGGCCCTAGTATCCTTTCGCGCTTTCAACAATGCCATAAGAATCTGACAGAGAATACCACGATCGCTGATCGCAACACTCCCATCAGCCTGTTTAGGAGGTTGAATAAATCGTCTGGTTTCCTCTCCAACTGCCACCTTTTCTGGTTTCTTTTTCTTCTTCGATTTTGCAGATGCAACCGATTTCATTTCGTAGACCGTATAGGTGATATCTACGTATTCTCGACCAGGTAGATTTGCATAGCGCGGATCCAAAATAATCGTATCATGACTAAGATTCTCAGCAATCATACAGCTCGGATACAACGAATTGAAATCCAAAACAGATACCATATCATCCGTATAAATTCCACGATGCGCATCCAGAACAATAGCACCTTCGTAGGGTTCTTTATCTTTCTTGGGAAGCACCGGAATGAGCGTATTTTGTTTGCGACAAAACTTTCCGATCAAACTAAGGATTTTGATACCTTGACCGCGCATAAAAATATACTCTAATGGAACACTGCACACATTTCCCATTGATATATTTGCCGGAATCACATCCAATTTTTTGCAAAGACGTGCACACAATTCACAATCCTGAATACAGTACTTGGCGATTTCGGCACGCTCGGTAGGACCTTGTAGCTGTTTGTCGAAGATCTCCTGCGGTGAGATATCGTCTTTTACTTCACACCATGCAACTTTTACATCAAAAAAGTTTACTATAGCCATTTTTCCATGGACAATGATCTCCTTATTTTCAATCAAACGATAGATGTTGAACTTATCCTTCTCGGTTTCAGAACATACGAAACGATCCTCATAGACACCATCATTGATAACAAACGATACAAAATTACCTTCCTTCAGAAATCCTGTATCCGATGTACCGATTATTGTCATATTTTCGGCTTCATTGTATGTGAGACTTGTAACATTGCCTCGCATGAACGTTTCGGCAACACTATCCAATCTGTAGTTTCCTAGATTATGATCACGCTGTATAACCTTCATCAAATCAATCAGAACACGACCTTCTGATATAATGTAATAGAGCGTATTATCACCAAGACCTGCACTATTTAACTTCTTCTCATACAGGTAAGAACGCATAGACTTCATACGTGAACGATGCAACTTGTGAGTTATTCCGAGTTCTTCTGCTCGTTCCCACAGAAACTTCTCGTCGAAACCAAAGATGTTATATCCATCGATTTCATCTGGATCCAATCGTTTGATAAGACGAAACCACGCCAATATAACTTCTTCTTCTGTGTCGTACCACTCTACAATCGCATCACTTGGCAAATCGGAGGTCTCCTTCAAACAAATGATATGACGAAGTAACACATTTGGATCCTGAAATCGTCGCACAACAGTTCCGATTTGAGTTACTATATCTCCTTCGACCGGAGGAAATGTTCCAGAGAAAATGTCATGAATACGTGTGTACAACGATGTTTTCTGCTGCATGATTTCCGATTTTTTTTGATTCTTTTCGGTGGTGTCTTTGATGGTTTTCCATACTTTTGTTCGAATGTTTTCTTGCACCTGGATGTATTCCAAAAACATCGGATGTGTTATTTTGGAAACCTGCGAAATAGTCTTCTCTTCAGGTCTTACATCGCATTTCGTGAAAACCTTCGATATCTCATAGATGGGCTCGTTATCATCTTGACAAATTGGAATAGTATCATCAAACGCTAACCTGAGTAAGGTTTCATAATATTCCAGTGTTTTGATTTTTTGTGATATATACTCTCTGATATCCGATCTACCATTTACATTCATCTTCATATGATTCAACATAATCGTATTGTTCAAATCGTACATAAGCTTTTCATACTTCTTTTTTGGTATTGGAAAATCTCCATGATAGGACCAGGCTTCAATATCATAAGATGCCAATACAAATGGTGCATATTCCTCAGATTCCACCTTACTGAGACCTCGATAGTCCGCAGTACATTCAAATTGACATGTACTATGAAATTCATCTTCACAGCTTGGTAGAGTCTGGAATTTCGCGTTCATCCATCCACATGCATCCAAGTCTCTGGTATGCAAGAGTCGTAACATAGGATCAATATTACTTTCGTACTGTGGATACTTCTCCCCATTAAAGGTTTTGAATGCATATTTCAGAATAGTACGATACGCATTCATAGATGTTTGTGAATTGAAGACCAATTTTCCGAATTGGAACAATTTCTTGTTCGTAAATCCATACAATTCATGACGATGTACAACCTTACTTTCGTGCATGTTTAAACCTGATGCATAACCACATATATTTATACGTTTCCACATGTAAGCTTTCGATTCCATTTCTTGAAGAAGCAACTGAAACTTACTTTGCGTCCATTTAACATTCTCAGGAAGTTTAATGAAAAAATACGGTTTAAAACCTGTTACGTTCACTGCAACTGATTCTGACTCACTGGTCACACCAAAAATCGTTAAACGAAATTCCTTATCACGTTGATGTTGTGATACCACATCTCTTGTTAGATCGTTTATCAATCGCATTCTTTCGTATTTATCATCCATAGATTTGATTCTTTCACTGTTATAATCTAATTCCTCCTGAATATACTGCTCAATATCCTCAGTATCATCATACAGTGTATCAGAGTAATCGTGCTGTTTCATAGATACTATCTGAAAGGTGATATTACCAATATCCCGGTATTTATCAACCTTCTTTTCAATACGTAATGCATGTTTTGGTATATTATCAATGTATTTCTCATGTTTTATTTCCATATGTACTTCCTTTCTTAGTTTATATATAAACTTGTTTTTATTTCCTTTTTTCCCCCAATACTTTAATTTTTTTTGTGTGTGTTTTTTAAAATAAATTCACCGAAAAAACATATTCTTGACATCATTGTATATATGGTTACTAAACGACGCAAAAAAACACCAGTACGTAAACCAATAAGTAAAAGAAAGGTTACATGCACCGGAAAGAAAGCCCCTACGTTTTATCATGAAAAACAAGGACATTGTGTAAATCGTGGATGTATGACCGCAGATGGAAAACGCCGTCTAAAATCTGCAGAAAACCAATTTAATGACAAAGTCTTTTGGTTCGATGGATGTTGCTACAAGTATCATGCACGTCTCACAGGTCGTAAGACATCATCGAGTGGTGCATTTTGGAGATATACCTTTAACAAACAAATTGCTATCGTAAATAATGATCCAAACAAATTATTGCGTTTAATTTGTCATAGTCTCAGCAAACTTCGTCAAAATATCGTAAATGGTACCGTAATGAAAAAAGATGGAATCACAAAGAAAAGATTCCCACTTTCGCATCCAGTACACAAGAAACTAGACGATTTAGATAGAAGAAAGGATATATTCCTCGATAAACTTGTTAGTAATCAATTCAGGTCAAAAGTAGATGCTAAGAGTAAACTTATAGCACTATTTCAGAGTATCTATGTAGAACAAATGTGGATACTTAAGAATGTTCTCGAGCTTCCAGAACCGAGAATCTATCCGAGTAGAACAGGCATTCCTTTACCGGTTTTTCCAGACGGAAAGGTAGTTCAAGGGTATCCAATGGCATGCACAATGAAGAATAACTCGGATTCAGAGCAATTGTCGTGTTTCAATCAGCAAATTAAGAGTATGTTTACTGGCGTATTCGGTGATCCGGCAAAGGCTGAAATCGATCTGACAAAGGGATTTTGTGACTGGTCTTGTAGCATGGTAGAGAAGTGTGGAACATGCAAAGGTAAGTGTGGTACTCCACCGAAAAGCGCGCAAGAAATTGCAGAGAGCAAGAAACAAGTAGCACATGCATGTTTGCAGCGTTCTTCAGATGCCTGGAAACAATGGGATAAGAAGCTATTTCCTAGTCAGAACTTTGTACGATTTATGGTACACCCAGATTCTCCTTACAAAGGTGTGTTGGCATGGCATAGTGTAGGTACCGGTAAAACGTTTTCGGCTCTAAAAGCTATGGAACAATTCATATTCGATGCATCTGGCTATCGTCTCGTTTGGGTAACACGCAAAAGTCTGGTAGGAGATCTAGCAAAAGACACAGGTAAACTGTCATGTGCACTCGCAGATCGTCTCATACCAACACAGATGAGTTACCGTGCTTTCTCAGGTGCGCTTTCCAGAAACGATTTTGAATCCAAATTCAGTCGCGATATAGATGAAAACTCTAGAGATTCATTGCATTTTAGAAAAAGAGATCAACTCTACAAAACAGTGATTGTTATTGATGAGGCACATCTAATGTTCGACTATAACCGAAGAAGCACCGAACATTACGAATTCCCTGATACGAGCGTAATCGAAAAGGCACTTCACAAGAGTTACAAGGTATCTGGTGGAGATTCTGCACGTGTTATGCTTCTAACTGCCACTCCGATCGAAAGTGATCCAAACGTTTTTCTACAGCTTCTTAACCTAATCACAGAAACTCCACTTCAGGAGACTTTCCCAGAACTCAGAGCTAACTTGAAACATCTTCCGAGAACCATGGCCGGACAAGCGGAAAAGGACTACACCAAAGTGAAACCACTCACTCCAGCTGTATGGAAAACCCTCGAGAGTGAGAAGTTCGCAAACGCCATTCGTGGATTGATTTCGTGGAACGCCAGCGAAGATGATATTACACGTTTCGCGGTGAAAAAAGAAATCAAAATGCCAGTTGTCGCAAGTGACATGATCATTGATGCATTTTCACATTGCATATCTACCAATGCAAACGACAAAAAGAAACTTGCAATCTGCCTTAAACGCCGTAGCAATTTGGCAGTTGGACTACCACACTTGAGTAAGATGTACGTTGATAAGGATGCGTATGGTAAAGTGACTCGCGAAATGATCGAACAAGAATCGCCTAAATTACTGAGTATGATGGATACCATACGTATGCTCGACGAAAAAGATAAGCAGAAACACGGGTGCACATTCAAACATATGATCTTCTCCTCAGCAGATAGAGGGTTTGGAGCAAAAATCATTGCCGGTGCCCTCAAGAATTATCTCGGGATGAAGTTACGAGTTCCTAAACTAGGCAATTCTGGTACACGTATTGGAAGAAAAGTCATATACAATGCGAAATTTATACCAGAACACATAGAAAAGAAAGATATCGGTAACTGTTTCTCGGTTCTGACTCAAACAAAACTCCGCAAACAAGATGCTCCGTTGACAGGTGAACAGATCACTGCGGCAAAGGAATTTATGAAAGCGGCATTCAATTGTAGAGGTGGAGGAATCGATGTGGCATACGGAAAACTAGGGGATAATGCCTTTGGACAGGAAGCGCGCATTCTCGTACTTGGAGAGAAGTTTCGCGAAGGTGTTGATGTATTCGATGTAAAATATGTTCATATGCTAGAAGAACAGACCACACAGGCTCTGAAAACACAGGCAGAAGGTCGCGCGTTCCGTAACTGTGGACAGTGCTGCTTACCGTTCAAAGCATACAAGGGATGGGTGGTTCAGGTACGAACTTATGAGAATACCATACCACATGATATTCTGACAAAAAACAAAAAACTCATTGAAGAATACAATAAACCTATTCCACGAGCACCGCGACGTAAAAAAGGAGATCCTCCCGCTCCAAAACGACCACGTAGAGTGAAACCAAAAGACATATCTAATGTATCAACCATTCCTAATGGACAGGTTGCCAAGTATATACGCGAACTTCTAGGAAGCGGTGGAGAAACCTACAAAGATACACAGAAAATGTACGCTCTCATGAAACAATTAAGAGCTGATTTCTTCATTCCGGATGCAAAATCATTGGTTGAAGCAGCAATGAAGGATAAGCATAGACGTAACGGAAGTCCCAATAAAAGCCCCAGTCCTCGATCACATCGCATAAGTCCAAGCGTACCACAAAGTGCCAAAATAAGACAGATTGTAGCTCAAAAGAATCCACGTAGTCCTCCACGAACCAGTCCTGTTAAATCACCTAGAAGTACCAGAACAAGTCCTGCTAAAAGTATCGGTTATGTTCGTAACGCAGCAGGTGGGTCTATTCGTATTCGGGTATCTCCCAGTAATTCTAATACAACAATAGCGCGTGTCACAGAAAATAACAGCAAAAAGAAAAAAGAAATCAAGGAATTTTTGAAAGAACTACACAAAATGAGAACGATTATGTAAAAGTAAAATAACAGAATACAATATAACATCATGGAACAATCAAGAAGAAGATTATTCAATGCTGTAATTAACAAATGCCCAAAATGCCACATTCGTGATCGTATTATTATAGTCGATAAATCAGAGACTGGTATACACGGATGTGGAGGATTTTTAGACTATAAAGGAAGAGAGCATATACATAGTAAACGTATGATATATGAACATTATATGTGCGAAATATGTTGGCATCGATGGGCAAGTAGAAGAAGAAATACCTGTAGTTTATGTGGATGGATACAAAAAGAATAACATAAAAACAAAACAATAAAAAGATTACTATGTATACGATTTTTTCAACGGATTTATAACATTAAATTACATATACGTCTTTTTCTTTCTTCCAGTCTAGGTACAACATGTCGTCGTTTTAACGCAAGCGCTTGCGAATATGCAGTCAATTCCTCCTGTGTCCCAATATACTTGTCAGCATTATGTTTTAAGAGAATCTCTACCGCGGAGACGTTCAATTCACGAATAGCATATGTTAACAATGTCATATTACCAATTCGGTAATCAGGTTTTAATATCCCAATGCGCAATTTTCTATCCAACGCAATTTTATCATCCAAGTAGATTCCAAGCTCAAGTTCATGTCTTATCAATAGAGTATCCTTATTCTCACTACAATACTTGTTCATTACGCTTTTAATACAATATTCTTTCATCATGTTACTTTAATTCTTACTTTGATTCTTACTTTAATTTTTACTTTGATTCTTACTTTAGAGTTTCACTTTATATAAACGTTTGTTACTACGTTATTTTTTTATTATACACCATTATAAGGAATGCCCACTTTATCTATACACGGATCATCAATTTTCAATAAACTAGACAGTTTCTCGTGGCTAATCATGCTTGTAACATTCATAGGAATAGGATACTTAATATACAGCGGTAAATTATCCATGAAAAAAGTTAAAAAGAAAATCAAAGAAGTGTTCACTCCACAAAAATATCGCGCACTAGTCAATGCACAACATATGCAGAGTCTACACGAATGCGCGAATTCTCTACAACAAAGCAAATCACATACCGAAAAAAGCGGAATACTAGAACATATGGGTGATCTATGGAAAAACGGCACAGCAGACGCATTCGATGGAAATGGAAATGTTATCAAAGGAGTGGTACCAGATATGAAAAAATCAATAGGATACTACAAAAGAGCATTCGAAACAGATCCGAGCAACGAACAAGCACTACTGAAAATTGCAAAAATATATCATTTCGGTATGCATGGACATGACCCAATGCAAAAGAAAAACCCTACACACTACGATATGGCCATGGAAATATATCAAAAGATATTACAGGTTTTTGGACAAAGCATGTCCACAGAAGAGAGAACTGAACTACATAGCTACATACAAGATATTCACACCAAAAGACAAATGCTCACATTGAATTCGTGGAAAAACATGCCAATGAACTCTGGAAGAGGTGATACCAACACAGGAAGCAAGTGGGTACAGAGTTTCGATATACAAAACACCAGCGCTACAGATTTCGCTGCAAACGTTCCAATCAAAGATGTAGACAATATAGCAGCACTTCTTCCAAAAGCAAAACAGGCATCGAGTCGCCAAAGAAGAACCGCTCAACGAGAAGCCAGAAAACATCGCGTCATCAAAAACGATCTACAAAATGTACACGATCATGCCGTTGTCAATGGCTTTCAACAACTACTACGAAAACTAGAAGGAACCGTACGAAGAACAATACCAGACTCAGAAGTAGTATGCGATGTTCGCGATTTCCTGAAAAATAAACCGAAATGCGAAAAAAGAGACAACGCAATCAGATCACTCGATGCAGTGGAACGTTCCACCACTCCGCTGTCACTGATGAAAGATGCAACCGGAAAAGAAACCAAAGAAATCGATGCACTATCCTTAGTATGGAATCGAATCGATCAGATACACGACAAACGATTGCAAGAAACACTACGAGAAAATCTATATAACGAACTTGCAGAATGTGTTGAACATGATTCCACAGTATGCGTTACTGGACGTTTTGAACATATACTCGATACTCTGAATATGGTAGATGGAGTTATAAAACCAAGTCATATCATACGAGACGAAATGGGTACTAAAGCTAGCAAAATTATGAACGATTTATTGAAAGGATACACCAACGAAGATAAAAAGAAAATCGCCGCAGTTACTTCAAATCCCGTTCAACAAAAATACGAAGAAACCGCCAAAACTATTCTTGAAAAAGAACTGCGCAAAGATTATCTAGTTCCAGGACTATTAACGGAAACAGACTTTAATACACAACTAGAAAATATATGTGATGCCATATTTTAACCCTAATTCAATCGCGTAGCGATAAGAATAAGGAAATCCCATTAGAAATGATTCTTTCCGCCTAAATTCTTAGGCGCTCGTTCTAATATGGGTTAATAATGTACTAATGTTCCTACCATTTTAACATATATTGTATCAGAGATTCCTTGAATACGAAAGACGCGAGGGTTATTTTTTTCATATGGAACTTCAACTACTTCACGTTCGACAATTAAAAATGGAATATCATTGTCAAAATTCTTAGCCATTGGAAGTATCTCATTTATATCGGACACATATATGTATTTATATTTTGTGGATTTGGAATAATGAACTTCTGTACCATATTGATCATCAATTACATAATCGTATGTTTCTATATTAGATAAAAGTGAAGAAGTAGCATTTTCCTTAGTCGAATGAGCACTTTTATACCAAATATAGCATGAACTACGAATACAAAACATTTTTTCTAGATGAACAATGAACCAACATGTAGTGGGTACTGATTTTTTAGGTAGCAATGATTCCATTATAATAATTCTTTCAAAAACGTTGGAATAGAAAATATTATATACGAATCAATTTAAACCTAATTCAATCGCGTTCTCATAACATGAATATATAGGGAAATCCCAATTTAACAATACGTGTTTATGTATCTAAGAATCTAGCCATTGAACGATTGCGTAAAAAAAAGAATGTTGTCTATGCTTCAATATTTCCACATGAAATAAAATATATGTCATTTAATTTCGGTGAATTTATGTCAATAAATAATAAAGTATAACAAACGTTTATAATGACATTTAAAGGAGTGTTTAAACGAATTGCATCGCATAATAAATTTATGGCATTATATGGTACTACTGTTGGTCTAAGTACTGTTGTAGGAACCATATATGGTATTACAACTGTAACACATCAGAATTACAATTCTTCATATGATCCACAACACACTCCAATAGAACATATATTCGTATACAGTGATTCTATAATGAAAGGATTATTATTTGGAGGATGTATTGGTAGCGCATATGGTTTTATTTTTGGAGTTACATCTCCAATTTCCATACCATACTTTGCATATGAATGTTATCTAAAAAAACAAAATGAATAATATTTTATTATGTATTTCAAATACTTATGGTATTATTAAAAAGTTTTTTTCAACGCTTTTCAAGGAATAAAAAATTATTAGTGTACGGATCTGTTGCTGATCTGTGTATGATTGGAGGAACAATAACTGGGTTTACATATACAACATATTGGAATTATAAAAGTTTCAATGATACACATTATCATGATTCAGTGGAACATATACATTTAATGCGTGATTCTCTACTAATGGGATTAATATTTGGATCGGTTATTGGAGGAACATGTGGGCTGATTGTTGGTCTAACATCTCCATTCTCAATACCATACTTTACATACGACACAATACAATATCTTAAACGAAAGAAAAAAGAAGATATATAGAAGAATTACCCCCCCACCTTATTATATATTATAATAAACACACAAATTTAGTATCATCCATATATTTAATAGGAAATAAATGAAATGGAGAAAAGTATACATCTTGTATTGGTACCTCTACTACTTCACGTTCGACAATATAGAATGAAAATTGTAGTAGAATACGATTCTTGTTAAAAAACGTATCAAATTCATCTAAATATATATATTGTCTTGAATCAATAACATAACCGAGACATATGTATTTAGATACAATTTCGAAAGCAGCACTCTCCTTATCAAGGTGAGCACTTTTATATATAAAACCATCAATATAACTGCTAGAAACAACAAACCAACAAGTATTGTCTACGGATTTTTTAGGTTTAGCTGTCATAATATATAGTGGTTATCACTTTGTGGGTTGTATTACCCGTATTAACTTATTGTTATGTTTAAGGCGAAATGTTCGATGAAAGAAATTCCATCCTATACTCTCATACGGAACCTCAATTACTTCACGCTCGACAATATACCATGAAAATTCTGGATAACCACCTGTTTTCATAAACATATCAAAGTTATAATAGTATATGTATTGTTTTGAATCAACTACATCAGGATAATAGTTATATATTTTTTTGTTCAACAAAAGTTCGGAAGTAGCTTCCTCCTTAGTAATATGAGGATCACCTTTATACGAAAAATATGCTAAGTTAGCGGTAATATATGATCTAGAAACGATGAACCAACAAGTATTGCATACTGATTTCTTAGGCTTATTGTTCGCCTTCATAGAGTCGTTCATCAGGATTAAATATAAAATTAAAAGAAGATTCGGTGAATTTATCAAAAAAAATACAGAAAAAGCACAAACCAGAAAAAAGTAATATGTTATACAAAACATTCAAAGTATATTTCGGAGTAACTGGAGTTGTTGGTGGTTCGTTTGGAGGATATGCTCTCGCAAACGATTACTTGAAAACATGTAAAAGAAACAATATAAACGCAACAGTTCCACAAACCATAAAACATACTTTGATCGGAATTCCATTTGGAATATATATGATATCACTTTTAGCACCTTTGTCTCTCATCATGAAGTAATTTATAATAGATTTATTTTATGATTTGTATATAATTTCTAGTAACGTATCACAACTTGATTCCAAGTCCATTTGTAGATTATACAACATTTTCTCTTGATTTATCAATGCATTATTAATAGATTTACGTGTTACAGATAAATGTTCTTGGGCGTTTTTTAGTATACTAAGTCGATTGCGAAACTTCTCAAATTGAATGATTACCTGATCATGTTTGTTTTGATTTACTTTGTTATATATACGTCGATTGTTTACTACCGTTTCCTGCAAATATAGCAAGCCATAAATGATGCTTATCACTGAAAATGTTTGTACCTGAGGTAGGAGTATGTATGGTTGTCCTGTAATCGGATTCTCATCGTGTTTCATCAACTGCGTCACACCTGCAATTCCAGACGTTAAAGATACCAACAATGCAGCATCAATACCACTTTGTTTGGTGGCTTCCATATCACGATAGAACTTGTTTATTTCGGTTCTATTCACAGGGTATTTCCAGTTTTTTACCTCCACCAGAATCTTAACAGGTTTATTGTCATTACCAAATGATCGAGAAGGAAATAGCGTCACATGCAAATCCGATTGTTGTGCTACACTACTTGTACATTGAATTTCGGCATAAGGAAGATACTTCGAGATGTGTGTTGCAACCATATTTTCTGCTAGTCTTCCCTTATTGCTCGATATGCTTTTTGTCATAGTAAAGTTTTGTATGGTTTCGTTGAATTCGTTTATACCCTTGATAACACTATCAAACTGCTGTCCAGTGTAAAGTAAACGATCAGAAAGCTGCAAATGAGCATCCGTTTTTACAGTAATACCGTAGTCTGCATCTGAGGAGATGTTACGATAGATACTCAGAAGAGAGTCTATTAAATCAATACGTTGTTTATCAGACATATTAGTTAGAAGATCGCGGTTTTCCACCTTTAATTCTTCAAAACGAATCTGAAGTATATCATTCATACATATAGGTTGTACTACTTCTTTACGATTATATATTTATGTAAAAATATATAATATAAAAATTATACAATACATTAAGTAAACCATGTCCGATGATGATGAAATGACCGAAGAGATCTTTGTGATTAAAATGGCAGAGAACTACATTCATAGTATTCGACATCAAAGAAAGAAATTTGAACATTTTCTCGCGGATATATTAACACTTTCAGAAATGCGAAACGGAGACGAAGCTCTATTCAATAGCGAAGTATATGATGAAATAATAAAATTGGCGCGCTTTGCAGAGAAAAAGAACATACGTATGTTTAATAAACATCTCAAAAACAAAACAGAAGAATTCACCAAAAAGAAAGAAAAAGGAAATCGCGTAAAACAACCCAAAAATGCATTCTTCTTTTTCAAGTCGGATGCATCTGTTCTAGCAAAACTACACAGACAAAACCCTGATGTACGTGATCAACCAACCAAAAGTATACTTCTTGGTCGCATGTGGCAATCCATGAGTGCAGATGCTAAACGACCATATCAACAACTCGCATCCGATGATTCAAAACGTTACATAGAAGAATTAAAAACACGTCAAGAACAGGAAGAAGTTTTATAAAGAAAGTCATATATAAATTACTTCTTATGATCAAAATATTCCATTTCTTTATACGATTTAACTCCTTTCAAAAAACCAGGAGTTCGGCAAACATTCTTAAATGCATCAAAATCCTTAAGTTTCTCAAATACAATTCCAGGATAAGCAATTGACTTGATTATACTATGAATTGGAGTACTTGATGTAGTTTTCATATCTTCCATCGGAACATCCAACATAGACTTATTCAGAATGTTGTATGGAATCAAATCAATGATCTCACATAACATCTCAGTGTACATATAATCATTTTCCGAAAATTTGTAATAGTCAGAATGAGAGTATCTTGATTCTTGTTGAAGCATTCCTTCTTTGTAGTAGTATGATCCGGAATATTCATACATACACAATTCTCCGAAAAGTGAACGACCATCAGACATTGGCTCCCACAATACATCAGATCTATCCCTAAGTTTCAGAAGATCAATGAACATACGAAAATTTGACAAATCCTTTTTCAGATCATCGCTTTTTTGCGCAAAAAACTTATTCGCAATAGAATGAATTCCTTTCATTGGGCTAACGAGAATCCATCTGATAGCACGGTCATCGAATGTATCAAAAAGATACCGAAGCGTTTTATAGAACTCCTGATCAAGTCCAGATAGAATCAACTCTCTGTCACTGCAATTGAAAGTAGACATCGGTTACTTATTTCAATAATTTTGCGTTTCAAGATATTGAATAAAAGTAGACATAAATTCACCGAATTTTATTTATGATAATTAGATTAAGATCAAAAAACTATCATACATATTGTTATATAATGTGCCATCTTTCTGGAAACCCATGGCATAGGCATCCACATATTATTACATGTACTACTGCAGAATATTATTGTGAATGGTGCCATAGACGTACATGTGTTGGACATTTGGCAATTACTTCATCAAATTTACCATATTGGCATAAGGACCGTATTGGTACATATAAACCTGTATGTGCTAAATGTGTGTAGCTTTGAACAAAACAGCTCAAAATAATATGTCTTCATGGACAATTGCAAGAGTTCAAGAAATTTACAAATAATACAATAAATAAATTTTCTACAGGATTTTGTAAGATCACCTGATAATGCAATAAATTTAATATAGGAAATTGATATAGATATAATCATTTTATAAGTGGATATATGGGAAAAAAGACATCAAAAAAGAAATCAAAAAATAAAACATTAGATATACGATTTACAACAACAGATTATACATGTATCGACTTCAAAGAAAGCATATTTTCAGGAAACTTGCAGTTTTTTTGCCCAATAGAACTCTTCCTCAAAAGTCAACTTAACAAAATAAAGAAAAACCTCTCTCAAAATAAAAGACTCGATATCTACAATAGTATGGTGCGCATATCATTTGGTAAAATGTACAAAGGACATAAGTTTAACATCTCCGTACCAAAGTATGCACACAAAGAACTGATGCGTATGTTTCGTTCGTGTAGTGATAGTTTCGATAAACGTAGCTTTTCATTATCAAGAAGTTTCTGCGATATAGGTGAAATAGAAGATTCAAATGTCTATACAACACGTAACACAGATATTAAGAAAGGAGAAGAAAAAGATATAGACACAGAAAAGATTAGGTTCTTAAAGAAACACATCATATATGATATATCATGTAAATTAGACCACTTGTATCCTCGATCATCTGAAGTTCCGAGATTCGATCTTAAGTTTCAGGTATTTACAACACAGTCAGAAGAAACCAATAAAATTCCAGATATCATGAATACCAGAAGAGAATATCATATCGTTTATACATCAAGTAACCCATATATGCAGATACATTTAGTTGATATTGACTATCACAAATTTTATAATGTATACGTAGATATACCATGCAAAGATATCATACAATACGATCATGAGAATATCATAGAAATTGTCGATTGTATACTACTTTGTATGCAAAAAAGAAGCGTTTCAGAAAATAGTAGAAATGCGATTTCATTACCGTATGTCATTGTACATAATGAACCTTTTTTTAAGAAATAAATATAGGTTTATGTATTATACTATTTTCATACTTCTGTAAAGCACCTTTTTTGAAAATATATTTTATTGACGACACACCTTTGTCATACTTCCACGTTCCAGATCTTCGATACAATGTTTATAAAAAAATTCAGGATGTGTTCTATATATGTTTGGATCAAGAGTATGTAAGTATCTAGCAATTTCTATATTCGAAAATACAATAGCATATCGAAACAAATTGTTGTTTCCTGTATAAATATCAACGTCTCCTAATGAATATAACCATTTAGCTATTTCTAGACGATCATATGAACATGCTAAACGGAACGGTTCATCTTTTTGTCTATGAATGTCTATGATTCCTAATGAATAAATTCTTTTCACTTCTTCTATATTTCCAATAATAATTTCATGACAAAAATTTGAATATTTTGACATACTTTATTTGTAGTATATCGACTTTTTTATATAATTTAAAAATTTCTCTCAAAGTGTGGTTTTTATTAAGAAATTACTTCTGCTAATTCTGATTGCTGATAAATCGATCGGATAGTTTTTTATCTGCATCAAATGCAATAGAAGATGGATCCCGTTCTTGATTAAAGTACTCGTCACGATATCCAACAAGTGTACCGAGCATTTCCATATCAATTGTTTTATGTGTGTATATCATGTTAAAAATAGATGGATATTTCGATTCCAACCGATGGAATTTTCGAGAGCATAAATTACGTGATGCATCCGGATTTCTGGACAAATAATCACACATACTCTGCGCGTTAGTCATTATTTCAGTCTTATTTAAATGGTCGAGCTTTTGGCGTTCCTCATGCTCTCTCTCTAGTTTTTCAGCATGTTTTTGTACCGCCTTTTCGTTAAATCCTTCCATGATATATACAGTCTATTTGTTTGTTTTTATATACATTGTAAATTTACTTAATACTCACTTACTTTTTATTAAAATAATCAACAAAAAAATGGTTTTACTTCATATGATACTTGAGTAATCGGTGTGATGATTTGACCGTCGGCTGTCAAAATATTTTTGTAGTAACTTTGAATGAACTTGAATTGCTGGTAAATGTTACTTGGATGGTGATCGATAGAGTATAGAAAAGCAGTCACAAATGTAATGATATGTTGCAAATCATACAGATATACACCTGGATGTACAATAATACCAAATTTTTCCAAAGTACGACACAGACGTTCCGTATCGACTTCATAAATCGATACACCAATCGTTTTGACATCGTAATGAACATGGACTCCATAGGTTGATGTGCATTCTGTAAGAACTTTCAACACAGAATTTTCTGTTACATACAGTCGCCCGTCAGCATAGATCACCGGAATGTTATTATCCTTATCCAACAACGGAATGTAATGATTGACAACGTTTTCGACAAGCATAACGAAGTTTCTATGTAAAACAAAAGAGTAGGTTATAATAAATTCAGGGATTGCATTCCCCCATCACTGAATGATTCACTGAATTAAATAAATAGGAAACTAGGAACCAAAGAAAAAAAAACATACGTGAACAAAATAACATCAACCATAAACCATGGTCGCTTCTTCTGTTGTTGTTGAAAAATACCCTATTCCGACGTTTTTGTCGTTGTTTGGCCATTGCGGACTCTCTGCGTTGTGGGAATTTGCTACAGAAGATGTTCTTGTTCGAAAATATAATGATGTTGAATGTGATGTAGAGATAAATGATGATGAAGAGATAGAAGGTGGTTCTGCAACTTTTCAGATTGTTCTTTATGAAGGAGAATGGAAAGTCCACGGTTTATATAAAACAGCAATCACAACCATTCATTATAAGTATGGATACATACACCAGGAAGATGATCTTCCTGCAATCATACTTACAGAAGATGGGTATGTATTCAAAGAATGGAGAGTGAATGGTAAGCGACATCGCGATAATGATCGTCCTGCATATCAAAAATTCGATATGTATGGTAATATCATTGTAGAAATATGGTACATCGAAGATCAAATTCATCGTAACGAAGATCAACCAAGTCATATTTCCAGAGATTCGTCTGGAAACATAGTGCTTAAAGCCTGGCATCAACATGGATTACTACATCGTGATAACGATCTTCCAGCATTCGTTCAAAAAATTGGACATCATACGATTTTAATATACCATCAACAAGGTAAACGACATCGCGATAATGATCGTCCTGCATATCAAAAGTTCGATATGTATGGTAATATCATTGTAGGAATATGGTACATCGAAGGTCAAATTCATCGTAACGAAGATCTACCAACTCTTTTTGTCAGAGATTCGTCTGGAAACATAGTGACTAAAGCCTGGCATCAACATGGACTACTACATCGTGATAATGATCTTCCGGCATTCATAAAAAAAACTGAACATAAAGCGGTTGTATCGTGGTATCGCCAAGGTAAATATCACCGACTTAATGGTCTTCCCGCAGTTCGTGTATATGACTACATAACCAAAAAGATGCATGAATTATGGGTTATCAATGGAGTCTGCATGGATCCACCACATGTACCCGAATTGGAAGAATCATCACAAGAAGATCGTCCGGAATTGGAAGCGCCAACACAATAGAGAAAAATGATATTAAAAAATTTATGACAAACAAATAAAATAAAAAAATTTATTGATCAACATCGTAGAAATCTAGAGCTCCATATGTTTTTCGGGTTAGTATATGATTCTTGTGAGCATCACATACAAACTTTGTATATTCGTAGTATGGGGTTTTGGGGCCATTTTTTTCAGCTGCGCTTACGTAACGTCGAATGGTTCCAAGACAACAATCTGCATACCATGGACCACAAAAGTTGAGATAGTTACTCTCTCTTTGTTTTGGTTTCTTTCCCAGACCGGCTTCATTGCGAAAATATCCAGTAAAATTAAACACCGTAGCATTGTAAACACACTTATATTCTTGGAGTCTCCAGAATTTGCGTCCGTTAAATAACGTAACAAACTCGTGCATTGATTTGCACATAAATGCAGGATATTCTGTCAAATAACCTTCTGGATACATGTCTCCCATACTACGTGGTACAGCCCAGATGTAAAGATAGCCATATTGTGCAGACTCTGCATTCAGATCCATAAGTAAATATTCGTCTTTTTCTACTACCTCTCCAATAACATATAAGTTTGTGAAGTTTATCTTTTGATCCTTGTTTTCCGTGCTTTGAGGGTAAAATGAATTCAAACATTCAGAATAAAAAGTATGCTTGTATCCATGTGCATATGCATGTATAGCATGTTTGTAAAAAGACCGAAATTTTTCAGGTGAATAGATACTGAAGGTTATTTTATCCATGACCTGGATATCGCATTCTCCATATTTCAGGTAGAATTCCTTCAGTGAATCTGGTATAGTTACTGTCTGTATAATATCCATAAAAAGTGATACTACTTGTGCATCACCTTCATTGGCAAACCACGAAATAAACTCATCATGTGTTGTTTTTTTAAATTCTTCTAGGACTTCCTCTTCGGTTACCAGAAGACTAGAAGGAAGATCGAATGAAATTACATCATTCTTTGTAACTACTTTGTAATGAGCATCAAATGTAGATATATCATTCATTTTAATTAAATGGGTTTTATTTTAATTGAATAATCAATTTTTCTTTATACAAGAAACTTTGGTATGTAAAAAAGTTAACTTTGATTCTCGGAATAAATAACCCATTCACTGAATGTAATTCACTGAAATAAATAGGAAACTAGGAACATATTTTCTTGCTTTTCCAGGATCCCATAACCAACAAAAAATAGTATCGATGAACAGAGTAACATCAACCATTGGTGCATTGACAGGTGCATTTTTTGTACTTGATTATGTAACTACGTCATCAGCATTTGTTTCATTTCGTCACAAGATACAACATTCATTTGGAACAAATGATAAAATACATGGCATATTCTATAATGGTCATGGACTTGGACCATGCAGTACGTACTACTATCGTCATAGATACGACAAAAAGTATCCTCATGATTACATTTGGGTAAAAGGAATGTCACAAAGTTCGTTTCACATCTCGGAAGTTGTAGTATGTAAGACATGTGGTATGGTTGATACAGAAGAAACAAAGAAATATAATATTCGTGCATATGTGACCGCAGAAAGACCAACACAGATAACATATCTGAGTGATTATGAAATGGCCTATGACGATTTTAAAAAACAAACTGGAATATATGAGCAGTACGACGATAATTTACATGAGTTTCACTGCTGGTATGCACATAATAAATGATTTTTATTGAGTTTTGTAAACATTTAATCCATAGTGTTGTTCAACACCTTTGACTGTTGCACCCATACATTCGTCTGTAAGTAAACGATACATCAGAGTAACCGGAGTGTAGAACTGTTCCAGTTTCTCAAAAAACGGAGCGATGTTCAGTTGTTGAATGTCATCGTACATTGGATGCTTGATTTCTTTCAGAAGCGCATTGAGCATACTATGATAGCGAATCATCGGAAGAACACTCAGATATATATCGTCGTTTTCAAGAATAAATGTATGCGGAAGAGAAAACAACAATGCCAGAAGATAGTGTTGCACATCCACGTGTGGTTTCTTCATCAAACAGGCATACACCGCTTGAATGATCTTGTATGCAATGAGACGTTTTTCCATATCATCCGTAATATCCTTAAATGCTGAAATAACCAGAGAATTCATTGTCATAAACTCTTCTTTTTTCGTATACTTGATCATACGATTGAAGTTAGAAAAATAGCTTTCAAACACCTTAGAAAAGGACGACTTGGTTTGACAATCGATACATCGACAGGTGAAATTCTTCGTGATTTCATAGATGCGTTTACGTGTATCATATGGATTGAAAAACGGAACAAATTGGTAACTCACCAGAATTTCCTGATCCTTAGCAATGTCTTTGGTTGCAACAAGATACATGCGTTTCCCATTGAACACCACAGATGTATTGTAGGAAATACAACAATTGTTTAGAAAACAACCAGTTTTCCATACACCAGTTGTGAAAACAGATCCAGTAGATAAACACATATCTGTCCAAATGTTTCGACGAATCAGCGATGCGATTTTCTGTTCTTCTTTTGACATATTTTCGGTATAGAATTTATCTCTTCCATCACTAACTTGGTGATTTTCTTCTAAATCAAGTCCAATAATTTCAGCTGCTTTACCGTTCTTGATAATCAGAGTTGTAAGATAATATACTTGACAAAATGTATCCGCATGTTTACGCGTATCCAAATGTATATCTTCCTTACATTCTTCATCAGAATAAGTAAATTCTCCACCATTCAAAATACCAATTGATACAATCGCATCTTCAATGTGAAAAATATCACCCTTTTTGATACTATCTGTAGCACGAATGCACTTGCCCGTGAAACGACGTCGTTGATTCTTAGAAAGAGATGTTGTGTCGCGAGAACCACTAATGCAAATCTTTGAGTCAGCCATACTGTGAATTTTAATTTGACTTTTACTTTTTATTTTTACTAAATAACATGAAATAAATTCACTGAATGTTATTTTATATCTTGACAAATCATCATATCTTGATAATGTATCGTATCGGTTCTACATCTTATCGTGTTTCTCAACAGTGTCCTCGAAGTTTAACGAATGTTAGAACATTTCATATAGGTCCGTATCGTTCAGAGTATCTTAGAGAAAAGGAGAACGATGTTTACATAAAGAAACTTGAAGCATTTTCTAAAGAATTTTCAGAAGAAAAATCTGGAGGTAAAAAAACAGATGGGAATAAACAAGTAAATACACGTGGTATTGAACACGAATTACGTGGCATTCGGAAGGTATTGGAAAGAATTGCAAATGAAATGGAGACAAATAATAGATTTTAATTGACCTATATACTCTTTATTATATAACATTATGGATCGAAAAAGGTTTATAAAGCTCTTTTTGTAGTATGTGATGTACGTTGATTATAGGAACTAACAATCTTTTCTTTTGAAGAGATAAACTCAACATGTGTGGGAAGTTGCTCGTTCAATTTGAAATACATCGGATATGAAGGTTTATCATTTGTTTCTCTTTTAAGTGTATATTCCAAATCTCTAGCTATACATCCATCACATATTTGACGTTGAGCACCATCCACAACTATTACAAATGTGTTATATAGATCTGAGAATTCATGGCAGTTATCTGCGATAGGTCCAATACAATCACACATATTCTTCTGTCAGTTTTACGTATTATTATAAAAATAAATTCACCGAATCGAAAAATTAGGAACTTGGAATCCGAATTGCCGATTTTGTTTTATTGTTGATATGATCATCAAACATTTTCAGAATTTCAGAATTTCGCATTGAAAATTCGTATGCGCTCAAATACTTTTTGCTATCCTTGTAATGAGGTTTTGCACCATACATCAATAATAATTTGATAGCCTCATAATTTTCGTTAATCACTGCAACGATCAATGGTGTATACCCAACATTATTTGTTTTATTGACATCGGCACCACATTCAAGCAACTTTTCTAAAAGAACATTACTTCGAATACTCGTAATTTGAATAACTCTATGTAAAAGTGGTTGATGATAACAATGTATATTCACATCGATATCCGGATATTCAGATATAATAAAAATAGCTAGATACATGCTATCGACATGTGAACATGCTAATTGAAATATTGATAACTTATATTTTTCGATCGGTGTTTGTAATTCGTTTAAAGTAAATTGTGTTATGATTGGTTTTAGGTCATAATAAATACTACATTTTTGCAATTGGGAAATGTAATAAAAAAGTGCATAGATCGTAGTAGTCGAAGTATCCATGATATAGTTGAGTTAGAAAATATAGATTTATTACAAAATCATTCACTGAATCGAAAAATTATGAACTAGAATTTTCGACCTGCAAATTTCGTTTTTGAGTTTATGTGCTCATCGAACATTTCTCGAATTTCAGGCATGGTTTTGGAAAAGTTATATGCAGTCATGGCCATATCAGGTTCGATAAAATGAGGATCGGCACCATACATAAGTAACATCTTAAGCGCATTTAGATTGTTTTGCACTATAGCCTCGATCAATGGTGTATGTCCCATATGATTTATGCTATTTACATTTGCACCGCGATCGAGTAGTTTTTCCAAAAGATCAATGCTAATTCTAGTTCCATTTTTAATAACTCGATGCAAAAGTGGTTGACGATAACAATGTTTATTCACATCAATATCTGGATATTCACATAGAATAAAATTAGCTAGAAATATGCTATGATAATTTGATATACATAATTCAAATATGGATGATTGAACAAAATTATGTTGTGCTTGTAATTCTTCTGCAGTAAAATTTTTTATAATCGATTTAAGATCAGCAGGATAATAACCATGAATCTGCAATTCTTGAATCTGCTTATAAAGAGAGAATTCGGCAGGTGGTATATTCATTTTAGAGTTTTTCTGTTTTTGTGTTTTTGTGTAGTTATTTAATATATATTCAGTGAAATGATTCACTGAATCGACAAATTAGGAACTAGAATGCCAGTTTTGTTCCTATATAATTTATTTTTACGCATCCTATAAACCCATAGACTCTTTATTAGAACATGCGCCTAAGAATATGGGTTAAGAATGTATTTTTGGAGATTTGTTTGATTGACGTCTAGGTTTAGAAGCGGTTGTTTGAAACCTTCTAACATTTTTGAAAATCTCAGGCCGTAAATATTTCATTAAATACGTTAATACAACTTGTTTCGATTCATTCGGATCTTGATAAAATAACGGAATACGAAAAAGTTTAAATAATCCATTTGGTGTAAAATATTTTCCAAACATTTCATCACTTGTTACACGAAGTGACATATACAAATAATCATATAGTTTTTCTAATGATGGTGTTTTTGAGGTTACTGTATTATTTGGACCAACACCACGCAATAATTTTGTATATTCAGATGCATTAAACTGATCATGTTTTGAATAATCCATATGAGGATAATATTGTTTTCGTGTTGGTATTTTAAATAGATTTGGAGTTATAAATTTTAAGAGTATTTTAATAACAGCATCTTTGTTTTTACTTAGGTACTTGAATGGTACATTAAATAATTCGTATAATACATTTGGTGACATATTTTGACCTCGTCCAAATAATATTACACTTTTCATACGAAGTGATTGATACAAATACGTATGCAACATAGTTAACGATTCTGTTTGTAACTTACGTTTTAATGCTTCTTTTGAACCACGTTCTTTCTCTTTGAATGCTATTATTAAAGGTAAATAGCTTGAATCAGTATAATGTGCATAAATACGAGGTATTATTTTAGCTTTTGCTTTTTTTATTGGTCTTAATCCAAAGATTTCAAATCTAATATGGTTTAGTAATAATTCGATAAGTTCTGATTTAAACATTTTACTAACAGTTTTGTAAGAACGTTTAAGAAATATATTCATAAGCGTGTTTACTGATAAATATTCATGATTCTGACTATATTTTTCTTCGCTTTTAAGTCGCAGTGATGCAATTAAATACAATAACAACATATCATGTGTTTTTTTTTGTAATTTTTCACGCAATAATCTTTTATAATACAGATTATCTGGATATACTTTGACTGCACGAGCAATATCCCCAAGATTTTTATCTTCAAATAGATAATATTCCCAATAATTTACGGCTATCATTCTCTATATTAGTATAGAAATATACAATATATTTTTGATGAAAAGCAAAAGTTTTGTTCCTATTTTGTTTTTAGAATTCGCACATACATCATTTTTCTGTTACTTATTTGTTATTTGTATTACTCGATAAACTCCATGCTTGTTTCAGTAGCAAGAGGCATCATCTTACCAAACGGACCAGAAATGACAACAGTTCGATATGGCCAACCAGGAAGGCAAACGTCCAATTGAAAGATAAGAGATATACCAATACCACCTACACCATTCATCACCGCCAGAACATTGCCTTCAGAACCACTTGGAACACCATCGATCTCCTTCGTTGTTACCATACGGCAACCTTCGTGAATACGTCCTTGAAGAACGCTCAACGCCTTACTAGGGCCATAGTGGTTGAACGTTTCTTGATACTCCTTCAATACAAGTTCCATTTTACTTTGGTTGCGATACGTGTGGTAGTCACTTGTTAGTTACTTTGTTAGTGTTACTTTGTGGGGATTGTGGGAATTTCATTCACCGAATCATTCACCGAATGAAGTAGGAACATAGGAACATTTAGAATTTCTTTCTCTCTTCTTCAACCTAGCAAGTCATGTAAGACAAAGTCACAAGAAAACATCAAGTACTACTACAAGAAAGAGTATGAATATTGCAGATTACATACATGAGTTTGATTGTGTGAATCACCATCCTGGAGATTGCGAACCAGGTGGAAAGTGTTGCATTCCCCAATGTCGTGCAGTTCTTTGCAAGCATGAAGAGCATATCTGCAGTTACCCCGAATGCGGAGACACATTTCAGATTTGCGATGTTCATGATCGAGAATACAACACGGATATCTATTCAGCACCACTTTGTGTTGATTGTACGCGAATGTACTACTCCAAAGAACAAGATCAAGAAAAAGAAGTGTACAAAGTACAACTGTGTCGAGTAGCTGATTTGCACGGTTACGACTGTCTGTTCACTGACTTTTGCGAAGAACCTGGGTGCAAAATTCGTCTTTGCTCAAAAACATCAGCAAGGTGTGACATGAGTCAATGTCGGCGTAGAATCAAGACATGTGATGAACATACAGGAGAAACATCATTCAATGCAATCATTTGTCGAAAATGCTCCGAAGAACTTCGCAAATTCTATTTGTAAAAAAATGATAAAAAATTTGTTCCGAAAAAATTCAATATTCCTAATTTTCTAATACATTCTCTGAATTATATACATGTGTTTCTAGACTCTCGATTCTTTTCTGTTGTTGTTCTATTATTTGTAATTGTTGAGAAACAATCAATAATTGTGCTTTAACATGAGTAAATATAGTGATGTTCATGAGGCATGTTACGATGGTAATCTTGCGATGGTAAAGTCTATATTTGAGAAGGAGGATGTAAGGGAAATTTTTAATTCAAGATATGGATATGATGGTAGAACTGTTCTACATGATGCATGTGCGGGTGACAATCCTGAAGTTCTTGAATTTCTGATCGAAACTTTGGAGAATGGATATAATGATGGTAAATGGTCTGGTCATTTTATCGAAAATATTCTCAATGCCACCACCCATTCATTGGTGGGTGAAAATAGAATGGATTACACCGCTCTACACATTGCAATCGGACTCAATACATCCAAATGTACGAATCTTCTTCTCGATAACCCACGAACCTCCTTCCTGCTTGGCGATGGCTCCGACAATCATACCATTTTGCATATAGCATGTTTCCGCAAAGATAAAAAGTGTGTCGCCGAATTGCTTGCTCATCCTCGATGTAAAGACATTATTAATGTTCGAACTATTCATGGATTAACCGCATTAGTATTGTCATTATCAAGTGAATATGGTACCGAAGAAATTCTAGAACTTTTACTCAATTATCCATATACCGATATGACAATTCGTATTCCCAAATCTCTATTTCTTGAAGTTAAATCAAAGTTAACCCAAATTCAATAGAAAGAATAGGGAAATCCAATATGATCCGCCTAAATTCTATATTTGTTCTAATCTAATACATTCTCTGAATGAATTACGCGTGCTTCTAGACTCTCGATTCTTTTCTGTTGTTGTTCTATTATTTGTAATTGTTGAGAAACAATCAATAATATACCTGTAACTAAATTTCTATCATCTCCTTGAGTTGCATGTAGATCAAACTCTTCAAGAAGATACGGATTATAACGTAATACATTTTCAATAAATTGTTTTGAATCGTTTATGGATTGCATTTTATGATACAAATTAGAGTTTTATTTTTATATAAAAATTGATTTACAGAAAAAAGAAAAAAAGAAGTATTTAATGTCTGCGGATCGTGTACAAGTAAATTATCGTGTCTTAAATACCTTATGTAAGTTTATTCGTCGTTGTTCCAATATAAATAATGAAAACAATTATTTAGTTCGTTTGGAACCGGAATTTATAAGTACAGCAGATACATATATTAGTGTTGACCCATTTTGTAATTTAAAAATATATTTGGTATATCCAAGAATATATGTGGAACTAGAATATGATTATCATATACAATCTTATTATATGACCCAAGAAAACTATAAAAGCCTTTTGAGTTGGATCAATAATATGTACTTTGAGCGTGAATTTAATATAACTTCTCATATTCTGTCTTTATTGAAAAAACTATTCGATATAGACTCTACAACAACTAAGGGCGCACGCTGATTTATAATAATGCATTCAAAGTTTTACAGTCTTCTATTGTTTTGTGGTTGTGGTCTAGGATCGCGTCTTGTGGGTAGATTTGATATTGGATTTCCAGGATTGAGCGATAGTTGTCGTGTATTTCCGAAACCACTTGAAATTGCAGGCTTCTTATGTAAGAAAGGCGAATCGTTTCTTCCAGCAGAAAAACTTTGAATTCCACTTATACCACCACCATGAGCACCAGAGATATCGTCCGTCTCCGGAGTACCCAACTGCGAGGATATACCACGATCCACAATACCTCTGTACGATGAGATACCAGTAGATCGAAGTGTATCAACATACTCAAGTATTTCTATGCTAAATGAATAATCTAAACCATTGAAATTATACAGTTCACCATTAGGAGCGTAGACAGTGAGATCGAGCTCATCTAAAGATGCAATCGGATTTTCGAATTCCTTATCATTTACCACAAAACCATTGAACAGCTGACTGCCTGGAGAATCCTGAAGAATAAGCTTTGCGAAAATATTATTTACAGGGCCAGTTGAGAATACATTATTCAATTGTGGCGCAGTTAAAATTGCATAACTATCTCCTTCTAGAGATACGACTCGGTTCAAGAGTCCATTGCATTTTATATTTTCTTGTAATGAGTTAAATCCATGATTCTTGAGACCTAATAATTTTTCACTTTCATTATGATTCTTAGAACTGATACATACACCGAAACCACCTCCAATCTCATAACTTAGTGGAAAATCCAAGATAGTAGGACCAGACAATAGATCGCCAGTTGTAACATATAGAAAATTACTATCGCTTCTTGCTAAGACCGTTCGTTGTGTAGCTTCTTGTTCTTTAGTAACTTCATTAAATCGTTTATTTCCGTGACGCGTATTTAACTTCTTTAGAGTATCAAATTCCGCAAATTTTTTAACTCCATACAAATAGAAGATATCATTAGTGACAAGACCATGATCGTTATATTCAATGCCTACAATGTTACTTGACCAAATTGTTTTTTGTGTAGGGAAAACTCTCGCGGTTTCAAGTGGAATCGTGAATTCGGTAGAACTCGTTACAGTCACCGTATACACATTACTGCTGATTTCTTCCAACCCTTCTGGACCATTGCTTTCGGCAGTTACATACTTGAAACGAACAGAATCACCAGTCAATAAACCATGACCAATTATATCTTCTGATGGGCCTGTAACTACACCTAAAATACCCGCAGTCACTAAAGTTACCGGTATACTAAGTGTTGCACCACCGGTCGCCGTTCCACCTGTTCCACCACCTGTTGATACAATATCAATTGTAATATTATCAAGGTCGGTAACCGGCAATACAGGAGCAGTGTTGATCGCAATAACGGTGTATACACTATTAATATCTGGAGTAGTTCCCGTATGACCTGATATAGTTACAAAATCTCCCACAACAAACGTATGACCAGGTGCTCCAATCTGTGTTCCGCTCGGTGCTACAGCAGTAGATGAATCAGTTAGAGCGGTAGTTGTATCTGATGTTACTGCGGTAACTATATACGATCCTTGTAGATACGGTACACTTCCCTGGTGTCCTGTTATGATGATCGTATCATTTACCGAAAAAGTATGCCCACTTGCAGCAATCACCGCATCACTTCCACCGACACGTGACTCTGATATATTGAACCCAATATATGGATCCAAATTTGCGCGAGGACTGTCTGTGATTACGGTGGTTGTTGCACCCGCAATGAATCTGTCCGGACGCGCCACATTTGTTCGAACACATTCACGTGCCCATGTTGCTTCTTCGGTTCGAATTAAGAAGAAATCGTTTGCAATATTTGTAATTGTTACTCCAATCAGATTGAACGCTGTAGAACTGGTAAATGTTACACCTGTATTAATCCCATTGATATCAGGTGTTGTTTGCGTATCAAATATGTACACATTCGTAGGAGAGCCACTGAAATTGTGAACCGCCGTAATAATTGTATTTGGAGTACCCCCAATCTCAATGTCTGATATGTTAAATTCCGCAGCACCAACTGGGCTTTGAAAGAATCTTCCATCTATATCGTTGCTTACTGTTCCGCCAGTTCCTCCAACCGCTCCTCCTGGATCAGGTACAGAAAAGAATACTCCCTCCTCAACATTACTAACCAATTGACCAGATATGTTCATAACCGGATCAGAATGTCCAACAATTGTGACCGTATCACCTGCCTCGAATGTGTGACCAGATGCGATAATTCTTACCAAGCCTGCAACCGGTGTATCAATAATACTTGTTGAAATATCATATGATATAGATGAATCAACAGAGGTTATTGTAACACCAGATAACTCAAAAAAAGTAGCCTCCGCATAGCTTATCGTGCGAACACCATCGAACTCGGCTACAGTTTCAGTACCAGTCGATATCATGTAGACCTGATCACCAATACTTAAGGTATTTGTACCAAAAAACGAACCATTAGAGTCTCTTGTGATACCACCGGCAATACTTATGCTTGAGTCTCCAGTTAAGCCGGCCCATGTCGAATTTACTTTCACCATCGTTTCAGTACCAGATAGAACTGGTGCCACAGTAATAGGTATATTTGTCTCGAAAACAGTTGCACTTCCCTGAAAGTTGTTCGCATCCGCAACAGTTGTGGCAAATCCAGCTATACCGGTATTCGCTACAAATACCTTACTACTTCCAGGAGAGGCAGGTAATCCATGTGCGATACTAGTGGTTATAAGACCATTATTACGAGGCGTGATTCCTGAAATAACTTTTATACTATCATTCGTAGAAACCATCAGAAACTCTCCGTTATTGTAGTCCGTTCCTCCACCAACCAACGTTGATGTTAGCGTTACGTTCAACTCTAATAATGAACCAGTACCAGGGTCGAGAACATCCGTTATCTGCGCAATTGTCTGATTGATCGTACTTGGAGTTACGCCAATAGATGGAACGAACTCTATGAACACATTCTCTCCGATATTTAATCCAGATGCAGGTGAAACTTCAAATATTCCTGTACTACTTCGTATTGTACTACTGATTGTCTTTACACCTTTAGATGAATCGGCAGTTATCAAAAATGCACCTGCTGGATTTGTAATATTTAGAGATGCACCAATGGACGGAAACAAGAAGCTGAAAAAATTTGTAGTAGAAGGAGCTACATTCGCCACACTTAAGAGTACATTGGACCAAAGTGTCTGATCCAAAATGCTGGTGGTTTTATCAATAAATATATCCTCTGCCCCGGTCAAACCATGCGAATTGCTCTGCACTAGAGTTCCAAAATATTGCGCAGATATAGCAGAAGGTGTTCGAAATGATGTCATCGCATTCGATATCAGAAACCAGTTCTGGGGTTGCGCAGCAGCGACGGTTGTAGTCGAAAAATCACTACCAGTTACACGAAATACCGTCGGAGAGATTTCTACGACCTGCTGTATAGTATCCGCTATGTTTGTTGGAGATGTTGTTGATGCGGTACTGAAATATACACGATTTCCAGTAGAAAGAAAGTGATCCTGACCAACCGTGGTAAACTCTACATAGGTACCTGTTGCCGCAGAAACCGTAACAGATGTAGCACCATCCTGGAAAAAGGTATTTCCATTCACTCCGAAATTTGCGTTTAATGCTCTGGTAAGTATATATTCGGTAGTTATTGGAGCCGCAGCTAATGGAGTTGGTATTACCGTTGTAAGTTCAAACGCATTCAAATATCGATCACCAATATTGTGAAATGTTGTGGTCAATGCTGCAATACTACTGTTGCGTATATATACATAGCTCTCACCGCTCGCAAAAACGGGATTTGCCGCATCGATTAGAAGAGAATCTGCTGCAGACCATAACTCCTGAATAGTTGTAGTAGTTGGATCTGATGACGCAACTAAATTACCAACATTACCAGTTCCTGTAATTACAATTGGAGATCCGAATTCATCTGCATCATAGTCAGTAGTATATGTAGGGAAAATACCCACATGATACGCATTTATTGTGGATGGGGATGCATTCGAACCGTAGATATATACATTTGGAGTACTTACATCAATTTCATGATTTGTTGATGTGGTTATTATACCATTGTTTGCTTTTTGAACCTGGATCACATTGAATATATCTGTTACTGGATTGTTATTCTTCAATGAGATAACACCTCCGTTTGGATTCGTTATAGTGAGTATTTCGTCAGGAGTAAGATCAAAGCGACCGTTCACCGCATTATAATTATTGACTGTGAGAGCAGCATTACTAGGAGTTGCTCCAAGACCTATCTGATCAATACCGTTAATACTATTAGCAGCCTGATCAGTGGTAGTATCCGTACCGTAGATATACACATCGGTTGGTATTACAGTCATGATTCCGGCGGTGATTTCTCCATTGCTTTCGGCAGCAATGTCCGTAATTTGATATGTAACCGCGCTCGCCATCTTAACAAACGCTTCACTACCAGTTGGAGTCACCTCATTCACATTGATAGGTATGCGAAAACTCTCTGTCGTAACCACCTCAGATACAGTTGTGGCAACATTCATATCAGATACAGTATTGGTGTATGCAAAATACACATTGTCATTCAACGATAGGTTGTGGTCAACAACACCAGCTGTTTCGATTAAATTCTGACTTGCTATCGTAATACTTGTGATATTTGAAATAGTCGTATCTGAACTCTCTATTCCGGTACCAAGACGTGTATTCTCAAATACATCCTGTCCGTTCACCAATTTAACAATTTGCCCAACTGTTTGATCGTTCAATTCGGAAACCTCGAATTCGTCTGCATTTATAACAGCAAGAACCGTACGAAGACCATCCAACGAAGGGATGCAATTGGTATTCTGTAAGAGTATCTGGTCGCCCACCGTAAGACGATGATTCGCAGAGGTTAAACGTGCAGTTACTGTACCTGCTGGATAACGATAATTTGGATCCGTAGGAAGTGTTCCAACAGGCTGAGTAAGATCAATTGGGGCAACATCAATAAATGTAATCTCATAGGCAATATGATCTGCAGAATCTTCTTGTGGAAAACCGAGCATTTCACCAGGTGAATCAATATTACTCCAAAGAAGTTGAAATGGTTTCTCTACACCACTTCGAACAGATGTACCTCCACCTGCCGTAACGGTTTGAGATGCACGTGCCGGTACAATAAACTCATAGGAATTTGCACTCGCAAATGTGACGATATGTGTGGTGTTAAGAAGTTCGGAAGGAATTCCAGCAAATGTTCTCGCATTCTGGATAACAGCCTGATCTCCAACAGAGAATGGTTGTCCTATTTGAGAAACAGTTATAACATTGGTATTAATTACCGTTGAGAGTGGATTCGTTACAAGTAATTTACTCTGAATACTCTGAAATGTTACTATATCTGTGTCTAAATTAATAGAAACTGAGAACTCGTGCGGAGTTCCATCCGAAAAACGATTCACCAGATTCATTCGAGTCTCTATTTCAGTTGCAAGAGTATCCGCAGAATAGTTTCCAGGTGTTAGAAAAGCTTCATATACCAAAATGTCGTAGTCTTCGCTACTATCCTCATCGTTCAACCATCTAATGATATTGTTTCGTTGATTTGGAGGAGTTTCCTTAATAACCTGCTCAACATTAGGGAATTCCATAGAAACGAGTCGTACTCTTTTTACGTTTCGATAGCTGCGCGGAAGAGAAATTCGAAAGTTGTTCGCATCAGGATAAAGATCCTTATCTCTGTGTGATGAATCGATGATTTGAAGATTAGATCGCGGCTTGTTCAATCGATCTTCTACAAGACTAGATGCATTTTGTTCAGAAACCCCAAGACCAGGAGCAAATCCACCACTACCACGATCTCCTCGCACGCCATACTGATTGATACGCCCTGCATATGCACTATCCGGGAGGAAACGATTCTTGTTCATGAGGTCATCCACCTCAAAGCTTTGATCGAGTGGAATATTGCCAAGTTCCTTTAAACGAAACTGTCTCTCTACTTCTTGTCGGGTACGATTCTTTTGCATCTCATTACGTATCTCTCTGTGCATATCTCTTTCCTGGGTCATAATAAAGTTCAAAAAGTCACGTTTTCCTGTTTGATTCGCCTGCTTTGGAAGCACATCGGTACTTATAAATGTATGCGGTGCAAGCAGATCTTCATCATTACCGGGATATGACATAGAAATACCCTTTATACTGTATAACGCGTTATTTTTATATATATATGTGATTCAGTGAATATATCTATAAAGGACACAATAAACAATTCAAATGAATAAATACAGCAAAATAGATCATCTTATACAAATTTTAAGATATGCAGGACTCAAAAGTATAAAAGAAACAATTGAGACTTTTAATTTCACAATTGTTGATTTAAATGATAATTGTATATTACATCTAACAGCAAGATCGAACCGGATATCTGTATGTGAATATCTTATTTCATTAGGGATAGATATCAATAAGCAAAATTATAGACTTAGAACACCTCTTCATGAATCAGTTATGTGGAATTTTGAATATTTCTCTGAGTATCTATTGAAAAATGGAGCATTAATCAATACACAAGATGATGAAGGTAATACACCTCTTCATATTGCTTCACAATTTGGTTATTTGAAAATGTGTAATTTGTTATGGATATATGGTGCAGATCCGAATATTAGAAATAACACTGGAAAAACATTTCGAGATATCACTTCTTCTGAAGTAATCAGATCTCTTGGATCCGGTGAGAAAACGAAAGTATGTCGTGTCATTCAGTGAAAAGTATTAAAAATATACATAAGTCAAAAAAATAAGAAAC
>Ga0100403_1000138_pt1 | contig 66170 bp, 67 predicted proteins | sample CryGeymet201501t_FD_83663 | JGI IMG/M metagenome (GOLD analysis project Ga0100403, IMG submission 83663) | Groundwater microbial communities from Crystal Geyser aquifers in Utah, USA - Crystal Geyser metaG 2015-01t | ecosystem: Environmental > Aquatic > Deep subsurface > Groundwater | place...
ATTCATAAAGGCGTGGAAGATGAGTTGGCTTTGTTGGCGCTTCAGGACAAGGTGCGCGCACTCAAGAAGCTTTTAGCGAAAGACTTGAGTGTGGCGATCCTCATTCAAAACGATCCTGATCCTGATGCTATGGCCTCTGCTTTGGCTCTGCGAAAGCTTGTGGGGCGTAAAGCTCAAACAATGCCTATTTGTAGTTTTGACGGGCGAATTACTCGTCCTGAAAACAGAGCGATGGCGAAACTCTTGGATGTAGAGGTTCAAAGAGTGGGTTCTAAAAAATTAGCAGAGTTCGATCGCGTTGTATGCGTTGATTGCCAACCGGCTTTCTTTAAAAATCAGGTTTTGCCAAAAATTCACGCTATTTTGGATCATCACCCTCGTAGTGAATCTTGCGAAATATTGAAACAAGCCGATTTTGCCGAAGTGAGGCCTGAGCTGGGTTCAACAGCAACTCTGATGTGTTTACTTTTGGAGGCAGCGAAAGTTGAAATGTCTCAGCGCATCGCTACCGCTTTGCTCTATGGAATTAAGTCAGACACATTACTTCTGAATAGAGAAGCTTCTTATTTTGATATTCAAGCTTTCTTAAAGCTTTATCCTAAGGCCAATACAAGTTTGTTGAAGCGAATTGAAAGACCTGAAATACCAGTGGCTTACATTAAGAACCTCAAACTGGCTTTTAATTATTTATCAGTGAGAGATTCAATCTGTGTTTTACCACTGGGTGATGTTAGATGTGAAGATTGGATTCCTCAGGCCGCTGACTTTGCTATGCAAGTAGAGGGGGCCCGTTGGGGAATGGCTGTAGGAATTTTTAAGGACAAGGTCATCGTCTCTGGGCGAAATTGTGGTTACGTTCATCACTGTGGGGAGATGTTTAAAAGCATTTTTGGATATTTTGGATCTGCAGGTGGCCATCGTTCTATGGCGAAGGCTGTCGTAGATAAAGATCGTTGGGTAGAGGTGTTCGGTAAGAACTCGCTTTCACAAGCGAAGATCGGTGCCTTGTTGCGTTTGATGTTGAAGAAGGAGCTACAAGTAGAGTCATGAATGTAAAGCAATCAACTAAAGAAGTCACCTTTGCAGCAGTCACCATTGGGATTGTTGTGGGCGTCATTATGACTGCCGCTAACGTTTATTTGGGCTTGTATGCAGGAATGACTGTTACGGCGTCTATACCGGCTGCGGTCATAGGTATGGCCGTATTTCGAATTCTCCTTCGTCAAAAGAACACTGTGCTTCAGTGTAACATTGTTCAAACCATTGCAAGTGCTGGGGAGTCTCTGGCTGCCGGTGTTATTTTTACAATTCCGGCTCTAGTTTTAGTCGGAATCTGGCAAGACTTTAAATTTTGGCCCACTATGCTTACTGCCTTAGCCGGAGGTATTTTGGGTATTATTTTTATGATTCCTTTGCGTAAGGCACTCATTGTCGATCACAAAGAACTTACCTTCCCAGAAGGGGTTGCCTGTGCCAAGGTTTTGCAAGCTGGCAATGAAGATGCTCCCAAAGAAGGGGTGATGAACATTCTTTATGGCATGCTCCTAGGTGGAGTCTTCAAGTTTGCCGCTGCAGGAATGACCATGATTAAAGGGTCTGTTGAATGGGCTTCAAGTATATCGGGTAGAGTTCTGTATTTTGGATCTGACATGTCGCCCGCTCTACTCGCTGTTGGTTACATTATTAATATTAACGTAGCCGTGTTGATGATCTTAGGGGGTTTGATTGGTTGGACCCTTACAATTCCTTTTCTTGGAACGCCTTCTGATATGCTTAATGAAAGTGCAATGGACGTGGCTTGGACACTATGGTCCACGAAAATTCGTTACCTCGGTGTGGGTGCCATGGTGATTGCGGGACTTCATTCCATTTTCGTGGTTCGCCACGGTATTGCGGACGGAGTTAAATCTTTGGGCGAAAGTTACAAGTTGCGAGATCAAGAAGTCGATCGATTGAACCAGAACATGGGCCTTACTTCGATGGGAACAATTTTCATCCTGTGTTTGCTTGTGGTTTTCTTTTTATATGAACGCCTGATTGGTGATTTCGGCTTAACGGTTTTGACGACTTTGGCTATGATTGTGATGTCCTTTATTTTTGTGGCGGTTGCTAGTTACATTGTAGGTTTAGTTGGGTCTTCAAACTCACCAGTAAGTGGAATGACAATTTCGGCTCTTTTGGGGACGGCTGCTCTGTTTTTAGTCTTTGGTTTTAAGGGTGACTCTGCAATTTTAGCAACTCTTGGTGTTGCAGCCGTTGTATGTTGCGCAGCTTGCACCTCGAATGATGTTTCGCAAGATTTGAAAACAGGTTATTTGGTTGGGGCTTCTCCGAGGTCTCAGCAGTGGGTGCAAATCGTGGGGGTTATTTTGCCTGCCATAATCATTCCTTTTGTTTTAACTGTTTTACACACGGCCTACGGTATTGGAACAGGATTAAAAGCTCCTCAAGCGATGCTTTTTGCAAGTTTGGCTCAAGGAATTTTTGGTGATGGTGTTCTCCCGCTCAACTTTGTTTATGCGGGTGCCGCATTGGGTGTTGGTATCATTATTTATGATGAGTATTTGAAGAGAGCGGGCGCTGCGTTCCGAGTTCCTCTGATGCCTGTTGCGGTAGGCATTTATCTTCCTCTTTCCTTGTCGGTGCCTATTCTGATTGGTGGAATTATCCGCTACATGGTGGAGAGAAAGCATAAGAAATTAAGTGCAACTGAGGAAGCTTCTGATAACGGAATCCTCTTAAGCTCGGGCCTTATTGCTGGTGAAGGTATTATGGGTGTTGTGGTAGGAGCCTTGCTTTATTACAACATTCAAAGAGGCGAAGAGCATGCCATCAACATCAAAGTAGAAGGTCTTAGCGATGGGACAATAACGGCTATCTCTTTAGTCGCTTTTGCTTTGGTCGTGTATTACCTAAACAAGGTAGCGCGAAAATCCTCGCAAAAGTGAGGGCCTCACTTTTGCGAAGCGGAGGGTCACTGACTCTTAAAGCAAGTTCCAGGCGTCGTTGATTTTGATGACGCCTCCTTGAATCACGGTTGCTTTGACTCCAAAGAGGGTGTGTCCCAATTTTTCTTTGTAGGTTGAAAAAATAGGATCAACTCTTTCTCCGGTGTTTTGATCGACATCGATATTGGGGCAACGAGCCAGTGGTTTGTATATTTCTAGGACTACGCTGCCAATTTGTAATCTTCTACCTGCCCAACTCAATTCACTCCAGGCAGGGGCTCCCGCTAGAAAAAGGTTAAGGCGAAAGCGTCGCTCATCCACAGAGTGTCTGAACTTAGATTCTAAATCTTTGAGGCTTTCCACAAGAGCAAGGGAAATGGGCCCTTTGGAGCCATCTGTATAGCGGTTTTGAGGGCTTGAGTTTCCAATTAGACGAAGTGGGGTCAGTTCTGGGTGGTAGGCCTTCGAGAATGGCTTAGTCCTGGAAAGATTGTCCCAGACAAAGTTGGCGAGCCTATCGCGTGCTTCAATCTCGCTGATATCTTCGTGGATAGCTTTCTTTGTCATCTCATTTACAAGACTCAAGCAATTCGATTCTTCGTTCCAGCTAGGTCTAATCTCGGCAAGGCTGGGCCAGTCGTGTTGATTGACTAAGTTCTTCTTAGATATCCAGGGGGCTGTCTCTTCCGGAGTGTCGGAGGGCGTGTCTAGATATTGAAATGCGAAAGCTCTATCACCCGGAATGGAGCCGCCGTCTTTAATTGTAGTTTCTTCTAGAGACTCTTGTCTAAGGCCTTTAACAAGGTGTCTGTAAATTGAATGCACGCAGCTTTTAGATTCCATAGAGAAGAAATCTTAGAAGCTTTCAATCTCGACGTCATTCAGGATTTTTGGATTCTAGTTTCTTACTGCTCGCCCTTGGCTATGTGAAGTTTTGAGATACGAGTCGCGGTTAGGTTTCCATTAATCAGAACTTGATCAATTCTAATCATGGGGCCTGTATCGGAAACTAGATATTGTTGAACTTTGTGTAACAGAGGTAATTCCTCATCTGGGTGTAGAACTTCATAGTCGATCAAATCCGCAGTTAGATTGTTGACCTTAAGCTGAAGACCATTTTTTTGGTCCATTTCAACAAGTTTCATGCTTTGTCCCGAATTGGAGACGTTAAGTTCAAAGCTAAACTGTTCAATGGCAGCTAGAGAGGCGTCAACTTCAATCCATTCGCTAAAAGTGGCCTCTTCTTTTGCTATTGAATAGTAGACAGGGGATTGCTCGATGAGTTTTCCCTCCGCAGAGTAATATGAGGCCGTTCCTTCCCAGTTGTAAGGGAGGATTTTTTTCAAGAAGCTTTGAGCTGGAGATAGGGGAGGTGGGGTTACCTCCGCAATTCCTATTGTGCTAAGGCTCAAAAGGATAAGGCCGAATATCGCGTTTTTAAGTAGTTTTTGTGCACTCATGACGCCGTGTATAAATGATTAATGCGCCCTAGAACAAGAGAAATGCTCTCAAATGCGGCGAAATCTGGTTAAGAAGAAAATTGAGAGCGGGAAGAGTGCTCCTGTCCCGCTCTCAAGCTAATTTATCTTCGGTTTTCCCAATAGAAGCTGAGAAGTTCGTTAAGAACTTGAACTACAGCAACTTCCAATTTGGAGCGGTCTTTACGTGCTCTATTCGGAGAGCAGTCGTTGCTTTCTTCCAGAGTGGTCAGTGTGGACTCAATCACAACTTTAAAATGAGTGCTTCCGCCGTCACATAGAATTGGCTCATCAGTCTCAACAAGTGGGCGATCTAAAGGAAGTTGAGAGATGCTGTTCTTAAAACGAGCAATGTCATTTTCTGGATAGTATCCAAAATACTTCGTTTCTGTAACAGGTCCTCTACGAGTGGTGTAGGTGATGGTTTCGTAGATGGCTCCATCGGCTTGAACATCAATGGTTGTCAGAATCGCTGTCTTTTTGTTCGGTGGAACATGTTGATAGCCTGCAGTTTGGGTAATGCTGGCAACTAGTGGCGCTCTGTCCTCTTCGTGGATCGCCATGGCATTTAAGCCGATAAATATTGATAATGTGCTTAATAATAATTTCATAATAAAGTCCCTTCCTCGTTTATGATTTCCATAGGATTTAGGAGAGAAATTCTTTAGGGTCAATCACTTCCGGGAAAGACCTTGTTGATTGGTTATTTGGAACAGTTTGTCGCAGCTGTTGGGTTATAGGCTATCTAGTTCTCCATCTAAGACGTATTCTAGCGTTCGTGTCAGACAATAAAAACTCATACTACTTTGTTTGGTTTCGTGTTCTTTTTAACGCTCGTTTCTATTATCCCATCTTTACAGTCTTCTTTTTAGATCACGGATTGAGTCTTGAGCAATTTGCGCTGCTCAACACTGTTTGGGCGGTTTCAATCGTCTTATTGGAAGTTCCTTCAGGTGCCTTGGCTGATATTGTCGGTCGCAAAAGGCTTGTGGTAGGGGCCAGCTGTTTAATGCTTCTCGAAATGCTGTGTTTGTTACTTGTTCCACCTCACTCTCAATGGGTTTTCTGGATATTTGCTCTTAACCGTATATTAAGTGGAGCAGCCGAGGCCTCAGCGAGTGGGGCCGATGAAGCTCTTGCTTATGATTCTTTGCCAGAAGAGGGGCGCGAAAAGCTGTGGGCTCAAATTATGGCGAAGACGATGCGTTGGCAGGCAGTAGGGTTTGTTCTTGCTATGGTTTTGGGAGGGGTTTTTTATGATGCTGAAGTCTTAAATCAATTCATTCAAAATTTGGGACTCAATTTTAACGTAAGTAAAACTCTCTCGATGAAGCTTCCAATTTTACTTTGCGTGTTTAGCTCCCTCGCCTGCATCTTTGTCTCTCTAAAAATGAAGGATACTTTAAAAACTACGAGTTTAAAATTGAGTGAATGTTTCAATGCAGGGAAAGAGGCCTTTTCTACGACCTTGAAAGCCGGTGGGTGGATACTGCGCTCAAAACATGTCTTTTCTATTTTAATGTTTGCCTTGGTCATCGACTCTGTCATTCGAATGTTTATGACTTTAAATTCAGAATACTATCGTAGCCTAGGATTTACCGAAGCTAGTTTTGGGGTGATCGGTGCTTGCATGGGCTTGATGGGCTTTGTGGTGCCTAGTGTTGGGGAGTGGATTGCCTCCTTCGCGTCAAGGAAGAAGGTCGCTCTTTTACTGGTAATTCTAACTTCTATTGGTTTGTGGGGTGTTCAAGCCTCTTTTGTGAAGCCGATGTTGTTCTTTGCCTTTCTTTTGAGTGCGACTATGAGTTTATTGGGATATTTCTCTAGCCTCTATTTAAATAAGGAAGCGCCGGCAAAGATGAGGGCAACTGTTTTAAGTTTCAAAGGACTCTCTTTTAATTTAGCTTATGGCTCTTTGGGAATTCTCTATTCACTTTTGGTAGCTCAGATTCGAGGAGACTCCCAAAGTGGCCAAGTATTTGAGGGAGCTCTTAGCTATTTTGCGCCCTTCTTTCTGCTTTCTGTTGTTTTTGCCTTTGGACTTTCGTTTTGGCAGCGCAGGTTTTTGGGGAAAAAGGGCGCAGATTAAAGATTTTAAAATTGCGGATTAGAATCCACTCGGATGCGACGGCGTTGCATGGGCTGGGCATCTTCTTTTTCAAGTTCGAGTGGTAGGTTGCATTTGAAGAGATAGCTCATGATAGGGGCAATGTGGTGAGGAGCGTTGTAGTCTATTTTAAGTGGTTGCTTTGTGATGTCGAAGCTCCTTTTAAAGTTGTAGAATTTTCCGTTCTTGTTGAATCCTTTCATTTCTATTGCCGCAATCCAAAGCTCTGAGGATTCTTTGCTTCCTTTTTAAATTCCCCCTCTTCGATTGTTAAACTTAAGTGAAGTTCATGGTGCTTATACTCGTTTCTGGCTAAACTTCATCCGGAGATTATTCATTGTCTACAAGGCAATTAGAATCACGCCAATGACAATGACGACGATTGAAAAGACTCGAACTTTCGTTAGGCTCTCTTGGAAGAATAGTTTCCCTGCTACTGCACTCATCACAATACCACTGGCGCGAGCACTAGCTACATAACTGATGGGGGCAATCTTCATGGCCCAAATGACCGCTCCATAGGCCGAGCTCCAAAAGAGAAACCCAAGAAAAGCTCTTTTTAAATTTTCCTCTTTGATTTTGTGTTTTAAGGGGCCAAGGAAGATGATCAGGGTCATCAGCAGGTGAGTGGGAAAAATGAAGTAGGCTAGGTAGTGGAAGGCATCTACTTCTTGAGAACCAATTTTATCCACAAACAAATAAGAGCCAATCAATAGACCTGTAACAATAGTTAGTAGATAACTTTCCCAGTTAAGACGCTTTGCTTTGTTTTTAAAAAAGAAAGTGGGCTCAATAACGGGGGCCAAGATGCATAGAATGATACCCATCATGCCCGTTCTTGAAGGGTTCTCATCTAGGAAGGCAATGCCCAAGCAGACAACAAGGGTCGCTCCCAAAGAGCGGCAAACGGGATAGACAAAACCCAAATCGGCCACCTCGTAAGCTTTGATGAGAGTCCAAAAATAGAGTGTGTGGATGATGGCACTTAAGAGAAGACAAAGCAGAGTGGTGGGGGAAAGGGTGCTCCAAATTTGATTTTGAAGAGCAAGAACACCTCCTACGATCGACAGTGGAAAGGCGCTAATCCAGAGAAAGACAAATCCATGGTTGGCTTTCTTTGCAAAAATGTTCCAGCCGAGATGGAGGATTGACCCTAACAAGACCAGAGACAGGGCGAAATTTTCCATGAGTTATGAGCATCGCTAGAAAGCTTGATGCAGGCAAGCAGTGGGTTCAGGATATTTTGCTCCAGTTCCGTTTTGAATTTGATTTACATGTGGGGGCTATGTTATCGCTAGTTTAGCCAGAAGAGGCGCTTCAGCCAGGCGGTTTGCCCGAGGTTTCCATAACCTTTGAAAGCAAGCTAGGGGGATGGAGCCGAAGTCTTAAGAATTTGGATAACTTGAGGTTGGTTACCGTGGCTGAATCCGCGGGACTGTCGAGAGCATAGGACTATGCCCTCGAGGAGCTTTGGGCCTGAATCTGTGGATACAATGCCAAGGGTTCTTTCCTGATTTTTCCATCTTTTCCGGTTTTTTTAAGGATCAAAGCGATTGTTCGTTTTTGAGACAGGCAGGAGAGTAGCATGACCAAGAAATCAGTAGCCGTTTTAGGCGCGACCGGAACCGTTGGGCAGAAAGTGATTGCCATGTTGGCAGATCATCCCAAATTTGAAGTTAAAGAACTTGTGGCGTCAGAGTCTAGAGTTGGAATGAATTTTTCAGATTGTTGCGAATGGAGAGAGCAATTGCCAGCTCCACAGTGGCTCAGGGGAATGAGTCTCAAATCTCACACAAAGGTTGAATCGACCTATGTGATTAGTTCTATACCTGCGACTCATGCAAAAGTCATTGAGGTTGATTTAGCGAAGAGAGGGCATCATGTGCTGAGCAATGCTTCTGCTTTTCGAATGGGGAAAGATATTCCTTTAATTATTCCTGAGATTAACGGTGCCCATATAGAGTTAGTCGAAGAGCAAAAGTTTGCGGGAAAAATTGTTACGAACCCTAATTGCTCAACGGTTTTTTTGGCGATGGGTTTGGCGCCTTTGCTTGAATTGAGTCCTTTTGAAGAAGTCTCCACCTTTACAATGCAAGCCGTTAGTGGTGCGGGCTATCCAGGAGTTGCTTCGATTGATTTGATCGGAAACTCTATTCCCTATATTTCTAATGAAGAAGATAAAATTGAAAGTGAAGCACAGAAGATTTTAGGGCAGGTAAAACAAAAGGCAAATTTTCCCATTATGGCCCATGTGAATCGTGTTCCTGTGGCGCATGGTCACTGTGTGACTTTCCATGTAAAAACTCAAGAAGCACTTACACAGGCTCAAGTTATTGAGCATTATTTGGCAAAAGCTGAAGAGAATTCTGCACTTTATAAAGTGCACACGGATAATTTCCGTCCACAGGTTCGATTGGACCTTCTTCACGACGATATGCGCGCGCATATCGGTAGAATAAAAGTGGACACGGATCGTCGCTGTGTGGGAATGCTGTCGATGGGGCATAATCTTGTTCGCGGTGCCGCCGGTGCCGCCATTGCAAACTTAGAGCTTTTAGACACCTATTTAGAAGGACGACCTTGAAGTGGGAAGAATTGTTGCAAAATTTGGAGGTTCTTCGGTTAAAGATGCTTTGGCAATGAGCAATTGTGCTCGCTTGGCCGTTAAGAGAAATGCTCGAATCATCGTTAGTAGCGCGACTCAAGGCACAACCGATGAGTTGGTTGCACTTTGTGATTTGGAAGGCAGTTGGAAGTTAGCACAAGAGCGACTTAAAGTTTTGGAAGCAAGGCATCTGAGTATTTGGGAGGACTTGAAGGCGTCAGACACCTGTTTAGAAAAGTTGAATGAGCTCTTCTCTAGGTTGCGGAGTCTTTGCCACGGGATTTATTTGCTTAATGATTGCTCTCCAAAGTTTCGGGATCGCATTCTTTGTTTTGGTGAGTTGTTGTCTACCACTCTTTTGGTGGAAGCTTTTCGCGCTCAAGGGGTTGAGGCAGAATTCTTGGATGCACGAACCTTTCTCAAGACTAGCGATAAATTTGGAGCGGCTCAGCCAATCTTGGAAGAGATAGCCTCGCATGTGCAAGGATCGGTCTTGGTTTCTTCTGAAAACTTTATCATCACACAAGGTTTTATTGGTTCCACGCTGAGTGGATCGACGACAACCTTGGGGCGAGGTGGCTCTGACTATTCTGCAGCTCTTATTGCGGAAGCCGCTAGAGCAGAGCATTTAGAGATTTGGACCGATGTTGCTGGGGTTGCCACAACGGATCCCAGACTATGTCCGGATGCACGACCTATTTCGGAAATTAGTTTTAGAGAGGCTTCTGAGTTAGCTGCCTTTGGGGCGAAAGTTCTACATCCCACGACCGTTTGGCCTAGTATTCGAAAGGGCTTTCCTGTTTTTGTGGGAAGTTCTCAACACCCTGAAGAAGGTGGCACTTGGATTCGCTCTGAAGTTGCTGAGTATCCCATAATTAGAGCCATTAGCGTAAAAAAGTCTCAAGTTTTTCTTACTATATCGACTCCCGAGATGAGTCAGACTTACGGATTTCTAGCTAAAGTGTTTGATGTGTTTAGAGATCATGAACTCAGTATTGATACAGTGACCACCTCAGAGATTTCTATCGGTGTAACTCTTGATGAGGTTGAGCTAGCTAATGATAAATTGTTGCAGGATTTGGCTAGTCTTGGAAAAATCGAAGTTGAGCGAGGTCTTTCTTTAGTTTCCTTGGTCGGAAACCGCATTCGCCATACGCCTGGGCTTTTAGAAAGTATCCTAAGAGCCATCAACGGAGTGAATTTGAGATCCATCTGTGCTGGAGCTAGTAAACATCAAGTCTGCTTTTTGGTTGAATCCGAAGAAGCTGGCCGTTGTGTTGAGCAACTCCACAGGAGTTTTATTTCATCATGAGACTAGCTCTTTTAGGCAACGGAAAAACAGGTGCTCACGTTCAGAGTTTGAACCAAAAGCACGAATTGACCGTGTTTAATCGCTCGAATCCAATCACTTTGGAGGGGCTGAAAGACCACGATGTTGCGATCTCTTTTCTTCCGGGTGATGTGTTCAATCAGCAAATAGAATTGTTGGTGGGGTCTGGAATTTCTGTAGTGTCGGGTAGCACCGGGGACGTAGACTTAACAGCTTTAGATAAATTGTTAAAGAAAAAGAATCGATCCTGGGTTCACGGGAATAACTTTTCAATTGCAATGACAGCAGTGCGTGCAGCGCTAGGGGCATTGGGGTCACTGCAAAAAATTGGGGACTTTCAATTTTCGATGGAGGAGATCCACCATCAACTAAAGATGGATGCTCCCAGTGGCACGGCTAAAAGCTGGAAGCAGTGGTTGGGGGTGAAAGATTTGGAGATTAAAAGCCTTCGCCAGGGTGATATTGTTGGAGTTCATAGCGTCAGTATTCTTTCGAAATTTGAGAAGATTGAATTACGGCATGAGGCTTATGATCGTCGACTTTTTGCGGAAGGGGCTCTTTGGGCCGCCGAAAGAGTTTTTGAGGGACGTGAATTGCCTTCGGGCTTGACGTCGTTTCAAGATCTCATTGCTCAAGCGCTAGACCTAAAAGGAGATAAATGAATGAAGAACATTAAAGAGACGCCGCTTTGGACTGCGTTGATTACACCCTTGAATACGGACTTTACTGTAGACTATCTTTCATTGGAAAAAATATTAAGACAACAAGAGTCTGCTAAGAACGGAGTATTGATTCTAGGAAGTACCGGAGAGGCTTTAAATCTCAGTCTAAAAGATAGAAAAGAGATTATTGACTTCACGCTTTCACTGAAGCTTTCGGTTCCATTGATGGTAGGAGTTGGAGGCTCTGATTTGGAGGCCACTCTTGATTGGATCGGTTTTTTAAACTCTAAAAATCTAGATTACTATCTTTGCGTTACACCTCTTTATGCTAAGCCTGGCGATGTTGGGCAGTTCAATTGGTTTAAGGCCTTGCTCGATGAGGCCACTTCTCCCTGCGTCCTCTACAATGTTCCTGGTAGAACGGCCTGTTCCCTTTCTCTTCGAGCTTTGGAAATGTTATTGTCCCATAAAAATTTCGTTGGAATCAAAGAAGCTTCGGGAACACCAGAAAAGTTTTTTCAGTATGTTCAAGTTTGTAAGAACAAAGCATTGTTTTGTGGTGATGACGGCTTGATGCCCAAGTTCGCAGACTTAGGCTCTTGTGGATTGATTTCGGTTGCTAGCAACGTTTGGCCGGATGCAACTCAATTGTATGTGCGCAAGGCCTTAGCGAAATCTTTAAGTCCCGAAGAGAAAATTCTTTGGAAGGAAGCCGCTGATACTTTGTTCGAGGCCTCCAACCCGGTTCCGGTGAAGTGTTTGATGAATTCACTCGGAATGATTGATAATAATACTCTCAAGCAACCTCTCTGCAGTGAGGATCTGCATGGTCTGGCACTACAAACTCAAGCAAACGCTAATATTGCTAAATGGCATAAAAGCACAATGGAAAAAAGGTAAAGATATGAGTGATTTTGAAAAGGTATTAGAGCAATTGGAATCTGGCGCGATAAGGGCGGCTAGTTTTGTAGAAGGTGAATGGAAAGCCAATACAGGAGCAAAAGAGGCTATATTGGCAGCTTTTCGAGCGGGCACGAATGTTGCCATGGGGCCTTACATTGATAAGAATACAATTCCGGCAAGAACGTTCACACCCGAGGATGGGGTTCGCTTGGTTCCAAGGGGATCTGCCGTGCGACGAGGGGCCTATGTCGCTCCAGGTGTGATCATTATGCCACCTTCTTATATAAACATTGGAGCCTATGTGGACCAGGGAAGTATGGTTGATAGCCACGTGTTGGTGGGGTCGTGTGCTCAGATTGGAAAGAACGTGCATCTTTCCGCAGGAGTTCAAATTGGTGGAGTGTTGGAGCCCATTGGCCAGCGTCCCGTAGTGATTGAAGACAATGTTTTTGTTGGAGCAGGGGCCGTTATTGTAGAGGGAATTGTTGTGAAAAAAGGGGCTGTTCTAGCCGCCGGTGTGAAGTTGTCTAAAGGAGTTCCTGTTTATGATTGCGTGAATGAACGAAGACTTGAAAAGGGCGAAGACATTCCCGAAAATGCGGTCGTCGTTCCCGGAACTAGGCCCGTGAATCCCTCTATGGGCTGGGCTAAGGAGCAGAATCTACAAATTTCTTGTGCGTTGATTGTTAAATATCGTGATGCGAAGTCTGAAACTTCCTTGACCTTGGAAGAGGCTCTTAGGTAGTGAACCCCTTTGAAGGAGAGACTAGTTTTTTTCTTTATGACTTAGATAGACTCTCTGAAAGAGTTCGTGAGTTAAAGTTCAGTCTTGCTTCTCATGCTAAGCTCTTCTATGCGGTCAAGGCTAATGCGCTTAGTTCCATCATTAATGTCGTTGCAGCCGAAGGAATTGCATTTGACTTTGCAAGCTCTGGAGAGCTTTCCCAACTTAAGAAGTCGGCCATTTCATTTGAAAACTGCATTGCGACAGGCCCGGCTAAAAACAAATTGTATCTTTCTAAGCTTCTCGACAACGATTGTGGAACGATTGTTCTTGAGAGTATTAACCAGTTGAAATGGCTCAATGAGCTTTGTCTTGAGCGAGAATGTAGGTGTGATGTTTTGCTGCGTATCCAGCTCGATTGGCGAGACTCTACAGAACAGTCAGTTTTAGGGGGAAATTTAATCACCCCATTTGGCTTGCATCCTAGTGATTGGGCCAAGATAAGTTTGAAAGATTTTTCATGCCTAGATGTTTTAGGGGTTCACTGTTTTCAATGGGGAAATATTTTGAAACCCGAGCAACTTGAAAAGGTTTGGATGGCTACTGCGGAGGCATCTCAGAACTTTTCTAAGCAGATGGGTTTTTCTTTGACTGTATTAGATTTAGGCGGCGGGCTAGGTGTTGATTATGTCGGCTCCTCTGAGTTGAAGGTTGAAGATGTTAAAAAGCTTTTGATTCAGATTAAAGAAAAGTTTTCGATCCCAGAGGTTTGGATGGAGCTAGGGCGTTTTTTGGTTGCCGACTGCGGAAAATTCTATTCACGTGTATGCGACCTAAAGACCGTTCGATCTCAAAACGTGGCTGTCTTAGAGAGTGGGATCAACCATCTTGCAAGATCGGCTTTGACGGGAGTGGGCTTTCCTGCTCAAGTTTATGGCTCTCAGACAACGGATTCATTGACTGAAGCTCGTTATAAACTTGTCGGTCCGCTTTGCACATCTTTGGACGTGTTAGGAGAACAAGCTCTTTTAGGAGCGAAGGTGGGCTGTTGGATTGAATTCTCCAAAGTGGGCGCATATGGCTTTTCTGAAAGCATGCCCTATTTTCTAGGACACGATCTTCCCGGAGAATTTGTTCTGCAAGACGGTGCAATTAGGGCGATTCGAAGTTATCTTAGTGCTGAGGATTATTTGAGATGACAATGCTTTTTGAGCCGCTAAGAGTGGCTAGTCTTGGGACCGGTCAAGAGCAATTTGTGAATTCCTATATCTTTGAAGGTTCTGAGGATCTTCCTCGTGTGTATATTCAGGCCAATCTTCATGGTGCTGAAACTCAAGGAAACGCAGTGATTGCTATTTTGATTGAGTTTTTTAAGGCCAATCCTCCTTTGGGAACCGTTCAATTGATTCCTATGGTAAATCCACTTGGAATTAACCAGAAAGTTGGGACTCATACCTATGGTCGTTATCATCCAGCTGAAGGCGAGAACTACAATCGAGCTTATCAAGACATTTCTCTTCAGATCGATTTCGATGGATTGATCGAAGACTTTTCGGGTCTTTCTATAGGTGAATTAGACGATCGTTTTAAAACTCTTATTCAAGAGAGCTTGAATAAAAAGCGTGTGGAGCTGTCTCAATATGGGCTCAGTTATAACCAACAGCTGTGTTTGTTGCTCCAACAGCAGGCCTCTAAAGCGGATATTGTTCTAGATCTTCATTGTGATACCCAATCCATAGAACATGTTTACGCTGCTAGCTTTGAATTGGATAAGGCCAAAGACCTCGAGTTTCCTGTAATCTATGAGATTCCTGAAAAGTTTGGAGGTGCTTTAGATGAAGCCTGTTTTATGCCATGGGTGAATTTGTCAAAAGCTCTGAATCTTCCTAATCCAGTCGAGTCTTATACTCTTGAGCTCGGTTGTGAAGAGCTTTGGGACTCTAGCCTAGCCGCCGAGCAAGGTGGGCGTATTTTAAGTTTTTTAGCGAAGCGTGGTGTTGTTGCCGGAGGCGATTCTTTGAAATCAGAGCCCGTTGAATCATTTGTTGCCAAGTTAGAAAAGCTTCGAAAATACCGAAGCCCAGTGGGGGGCAATATTGAATACTATAAGAAGCCAGGTGAAAGAGTGAAAGTGGGAGACCTTTTGGCCAAGATCCATAGCTTTGATCAAAATGGTTTGAAATCTCACTCAATTGCAGCAAGGAGGTCTGGTTTGGTTATGGCGCACTTATCAACTTCGATTTGCCTTGAGGGTATGAAAGTGATTCAAGTCTTAGAGCTTTGAATCTCTTCCTAAAACACCCAATCACCCTTTAACTTGATGTGAGCTAAAAACTAACCACTTTGATGGGCTTTACCTTTTCTTAACTTCCTTTTCTTCTCCCCATTTAGATATTCTTTAAGAGTTGAATATCAAATCATGTAGGCGGATGCGGATGTGGAACGTTAGTAAAGGCGAGGAGCCTACATGCTCTCTAAAATTCTATCCATCAGTGCTTTTCTTTTGATTTTTCTAGTACAAGACGTTTCTGCCTTGGGGGCCAAAGTTCCTAAGCCAACGCCAGTGCCAACACCTCCTCCAGTAGAAGTGCCAGTGCCCCCTGCACCACAACCTGAACCCGAAGAAACTGTCTTTGAAGCTAGATGGGAGCCTTCTAACCCAAATGATGGGCGTGACTGGACTTATCACACCTATGATGAAGTTGAGGATTTGGGACCGAGTTTGATGACTGTAAAACCAGTGGACGTCGAAGCCTTCTGCCCTGGTTTTAGTAAGTTGGATGATTCGGGACGTAAGAACTTCTATACTTACTTGCTGTCGGCTATGTCTAAATTCGAGAGTAACTATAACCCTAGCGTGAAGTACCAAGAAGCCTTCAACGATCGCTTTGGCAATCCAGTGATTAGTCGAGGTCTGTTGCAACTTTCCAAAGAAAGTGCCAATGGATACGGTTGTAACATTGGTAATGAGCAAGAGCTTCATGATCCCTATGTGAACCTTAGTTGTGCCATTCGAATTCTAGACCGTTGGGTTGGTCGTGATGGTCGAATTGCTGGAAATGTTTCTGGCGGTTGGAAGGGTGGCGCACGCTACTGGTCGGTGCTTCGTAAGGAATCAACGTTAGGTAGTATTCAGGCTTGGACCAAAGCCTTTTGTGTAAATAACTTCTAGTATTTACAAGTTTGCTTTCGGCAAGGGTTTCATGGATAGAAACCCTTGCCTTTTCTTTGAAGAGCGATTTTCTAAATTCATGCACCTTAATTGAATTAGTGCTAAAGCTTTTCCAATGGCCATTCACTTTAAGGAATTAGCTTTTGCTTCCACTCCCCTAGGAGATTTGATGCTGAGGCGCAGACGAATGTCAATTTTTGGAGATTTAGACATTTATGAAATCAAGCTTGGTGATGATTTTTTAATGAGTAATTTGTTTCACGAAGCCGAAACACAGCTATCAAAGTTGGGCCTAGCGGAATTGGACTCTTCTCAACTTGACGTCGTCGTTGGCGGTTTGGGACTTGGTTTTACGGGGCTTGCGGCTTTAGAGGATCCTCGGGTAAATTCACTTGTTATTGTCGACTACCTTCCTGAGATTATAGAATGGCACAAAAGCGGTCTTATTCCTTTTGGCAAAAAGCTTGTAGAAGATTCGCGTTGTTGCATACACCATGGAGATTTCTTTGCAATGTCCCGAGATGTCTCTTCTAGTTTTGACCCTGCCAATCCCAAGAAGAAGCATGACGCCATCTTGCTTGATATCGACCACACGCCTTCTAATGTATTACATCAGAGCAACGCCCGCTTTTACACCTCAGAAGGTTTATCGGAGCTGAAAACTCATCTTAAACCGGGTGGGGTGTTTGGCTTATGGGCAGACGGAAATCCTGACACTGCTTTTAAGAAGCATTTATCCAGTGTTTTTTCGAATGTAGATTCTCACACGATCGAGTTTGATAATCCCATCATAGGCCGAAAATCTAGTGGCGCCGTTTATGTGGCTAGAACGTAAAGCAAATCGTTGCTTAGGCCGTTGTCTTGTCTTATTCTTTTTCAATGAAGTGTCATACTGTGATTCGAGCCGGACTTTTATCTATTTTTCCTCTAGTCTTGTTGTTTAGTCGCTCTGTAGCTGCAGAAACTCATTTCCTTTTAGAGGCTGGTGTTGGGGCCTCTCGATATTCGGAAGAAGGAACAGGCTTTGAAACTACTGTGGAGGTCGGATTAGGGATTGTGCTTTCTCCTTACTTTTCCATGGGGGTAGAGGGCTCTGTGTTTGAGGGGGAGGGCAATTCCCAAGTAGAGTTCACTGTCATTCCTTTTTCTTTCAATCTTAAATATTATTCGATGTCAGTGTCCGATGGCCCTTACTTTGGGATCAATTTCGGCGCGGCAAATAGAAGCAGTAACCTCGTGGACACTTCTTCTGAAACGGCTTTCGCCCTAGGCGCTCAAATGGGATATCGATTTGAAGTGATCGATAGTTTTGGAGTTGGTCCTAAGTTTAACTATTATTATGTTCTCGCCGACCGTTCTTATAGCTGGGGTAGCTTGACTATAAACTTTAGTTACGAGTTTTAAAGAATCTCTACTTTGCTTCTAGCACAACTTTCCAAGTGCTGAAGTCTTCTAAAGCATATCGAGGGCCTTCTCTGCCAAGTCCTGCCATGCCTTGTCCGCCATAGGGCATTTCGTCTAGTCGAAGCATGGGGCTGTTGTTGATCATAACTCCACCGTAATCGAGAGAGTTTTGAGCTTCGGTAAATTGAGTGCTTTGTTCTGAGAAGATTCCACATTGCAGTCGATTTTCTAAATTGTTCGCGAACTCAACCCAATCTTCAAAAGAGTCAATGGGGTTGAGACTTGCGACGGGACCAAAAATCTCGGAGCAGAAAAAATTGCTTTTAAGGTCGACTCCCTCCAGTAGAGTAGGCGACAGATATTTAGTCTTTGCTGCTGTCTCGCCTACGTAGTTTTCTGATCTTGCAATTATTTTTGCTCCGGAGGCTTGTTGCTCTTGAATCGTTTTTGAAACTCGTTCGGTCGCATCAGAGTTGATGAGTTGAGAAGACAAGGTGCTCTCGTTGTAGACGTCGCCATAAGGAAAGTTTTTTGTTTCATCGCAGAGAAGTTGAGTAAACTCCTTAAGAATTTTTTTGTGAGCAAAAACATGTTGAACTGAAATGCAAACCTGCCCACCATAAGCGAAGGCTCCTTGTGCGCATTTTTGAGCAGCACTCTTTAGATCAGCACTTTCATCTATGTAAATGGGGGCGTTGCCTCCAAGCTCTAGTGTGATCGAGCCTGCTGCTTTTTGTTTTAACAGCCACCCAACATGGGCCGAGCCTGTAAAGCTTACGTGTGAGATTCTTGAGTCTTGGCACAATTGTGTTGTGAGAGAATTGTCGCAATTTAGATAGCTGAACATGCCCGCCGGAAGTTTAGACGCGTGGATTAAGTCCACTAGATAAAGGGCGGAAAGGAGAGCCTTATCAGACGGTTTAAATAATACGGGGCATCCACAAAGAATAGCGGGTGCAATTTTGTGAAGTGATAGGTTGAGGGGGAAGTTGAAAGGAGTGATTGCGAAGGCAATGCCTTTTGGCACTCTCTGGCTGAAGCCTTTTGCTTTAGGGCTGTCGAAGAGAGTCCTTTCTTCAAAGGTTTTGGCTTCTTTAATTGTGGCTTCTAGCGTGCTTATGCTTCGTGCGACTTCACCTCTAGCCAGTGAAAGAGGTTTTGAAATTTCTCCTGCAATGACACGCGCTAAGTTTTCCTCACTCTTTTGAATCTCGTTGATGAGGGTGTGGAGGAATTCAATTCGTTCTTTGAGCGGGAAAAACCCTCTTCTAACTTGTAGGAGGGTTTCAGAGGCCCCTTGCATGGCGGCTTCTACCAATTCCTGTGACTCCGTGTTGTCAGAGTTAAGGACAGAGAACTCAGAGCTAAAAGCCTCGCCTCTAGGGTCAAAGGAGTCCTTTTTAAGGTAGTCAGAGGCGTGAATGTATTGCCCGTTTATGTAGAGACCGAACTTTTTCATGCAATTTTGAGGCTATAACAAGGGGTCCTAAAAGGCGAGGCGAGGTTAAGGGCCAATTTCCTAGACATTCAAGATAGCTCTCATTACAATCATGGCGCGATGGTGGAGCTTCATTCCTCACTTAAGATAACGCTCGAGAGACTCTCTAAGATTCTCAACGACGTTCATGATCCTGAGAAGGATAATTGGGACCCTGTTGAGTTGGGGTTGCTGGTTGCCAAGCTCGAGTATTCTGAGCTCGACATTGAGCTTGAGCAGAAGAAATTCGAAACTTTGGGAATGCAGGTTGCCTCTGAGGTGGCCGAAATTGGCCGCACTAGAGAGCGAACCCTGGCTTTAATTAGAAGCTTTTCGCAATCTCTTGGTTTTCAGGGTGATACGAGCAACTATTATAACCCTAAGAACTCCTTTATTAATGATGTTTATTTGAGGCGAAAAGGGATCCCTTTGAGTCTTTGCATCGTATTCATGGGGCTTGCCCGCTATGTGGGCCTTAAGACGGTGGGAATAGCTTTCCCTGGTCATTTCCTTGTGAAGGTATTGCCTATCTGTGAGGACGAGCCTCCAGCCGAAACGGCTAATCTGTTTGTCGATCCGTTTGAGGGTGGACGAATTTTAAGCATTGACGATTGTAAAAAACGTTTGGAAGAGTGGACCCGAGGTTTACTCCCTTTTAGTCCAGATGTTCTTCGAGTCGCTCATCCTAGGGATATGGTGTCTAGAATGCTCAGAAATCTTCGTGCCATTTATAATGAAAAGGAAGATTTACCTCGTCTTTATTGGGTTCTTTCGGCACTCATTGAGCTTTGCCCGCAGGAAAAAAATGAAGCACTGCGTGAAAGAGGCTTTTTAATGGCGCGTATGGGGCGTTATCATCAGGCCGTCGACGATTTGAAGGAATTTATGCGTTTGAGCAACGATGCGTCTAAATATGAGCACGTTGAAAGAATTTTAAGGTTTTTTGAGCTTCAAAAAGAGCAAACTAACTGATTTAGTAACTTGCCTAGGGGCAAGAATGATTAAAATCGTTGGGGCATTGTCTATTTCACTTTGTTTTCAAGTTCAGGCTCGGGATTACCTTTGCTTTCTTCACGGCGCTCAAGGGGACTCCGAATACATGTTGGAGGGGGTGGCCCCCAAATTAAGAAATGCCGGCGTTCCGTTTATAAGTTTTCAAATGAATGTGAAAGATGAAGTCCAGCAGCGAGCCGCGAGCGTTGCCGGCGATTTTGGGAAGCTCTTAAAAACCGACCCTTCAGCTCGTTGTCATTTGATTGGGTATTCAATGGGGGGCCTGGTGGCTCGCTACTTAGTGAACCATTCAACTGTGATCGTCGACGGCATCGAAGAAGATTTTCGTGACCGAGTTTTAAGTTTGGCGACGACTTCCTCTCCTCATTTTGGAACTCCATTTGCACAGCTCTTAAAAGATAATTATCCAGGGCTCATGCCAGCTTTAGAATCGTTGAGTGAAGAAGGGGTGGTGGTTTTTAATGACCCTCATTCCGAATTCTATTCACCTGAGCCTGTCGCTATACCCACAATGTTCTACTCTACGTTTGTAAAATCAAAAAGCGAGTTAGTTCATTTTGAAACGAAGCTAGGTTACGCTTATCTTGAAAAGGTTCTCACTTCTCGAGGGGACGATCCATCTAATGATGGATTGGTTCCTGCTTCTAGTATGTCATTTGGAGAACGTGTAGAGGATTTGAGAATTTCTCACTACTTCTTAAGTCATCAAGTGCCAGGTCGAATTCGAGCCTATGACTTTTTATTAGCTCATTGGAAGTCAGTGGCTGACCCTCAGGTAGAAAATTTTTTCCAAAACTTCTTTGAGCTTGGCTCTTTGATGGAAGTTCTATAACGCGTTTCAGTGTGGATAAGCCCTAATTCTTGTAAAGAATCGTCAAATTTTTCTTAACAATCTTTCATCCTCTTTACTCCCTTTAACAGTTGCTAAAGGCAAATGGCGCTGACAAAACCTTGGCGTTGGAATTCTGGCATCTATCGACGATTCTGAGTTACGGACATTCCAGGGGGGGAATTAATGAAAAAGACTTTTTTAACTTTAATAGCATGTGCCACAGCAGGGGCGCTTGCGTGTGATGAGTATGGCTTTACTGGCTTTGCTCCAGAGAACGACATGATCATTCCAATGTTTGCTTCGAATGCGAATGTCACTGAAAAAGAATTCAATGACACGATCGATAAGTTTGAACGCGTATTCACTTCGCATGTTGCTGAGCTAGGCGGACAGTTGAATATTGTTCGACGTTGGAGCGATGGAACTGTGAATGCATATGCTGACAGAAATGGTGGAACATACAACGTAACCATGTTTGGTGGTTTGGCGCGGCATGAACTTATGTCTAAAGACGGTTTTGCTTCTGTAATCTGTCATGAATTAGGTCACCATATTGGTGGAGCTCCTAAGATCAACAGCTTTTTTGGAAATTCTTGGGCAAGTAACGAAGGTCAATCGGACTATTTTGCGACTGCCAAATGTATGAGACGTTTTCTACAAGATGAGGACAATGTTGCTTTCGTTGCTGAGTTAGACGTGCCAGAAGAAGTGAAGCTAGCTTGTTTTGGAAGTTTTGAAAGCATTGAAGAGCAGGCACTTTGTCAGAGAACATCAATGGCCGGTCTTGATCTAGCAAGAGTGCTTTACTCTTTGAACGAAACTGGAACATATCCTGAGTTTCACACTCCTGATCCAGCAGTGGTTTCAAAGACCAATGACCGACATCCACAAGGTCAGTGTCGATTGGACACTTATTATCAAGGATCTCTTTGTGACATAAGTTATGAAGATCTCCCTGATCAAAGAGACTCTGAAGTTAGCTATTGCACGCGCGCTAAAGGTGATGAAGTTGGCGTTCGACCTGTTTGTTGGTTTAAGCCCTAAGACCATTAGCTAATTGCTAGAACGCAAAGGCAAGTAGGGCTTTGCTCTACTTGCCTTTGCTTTTAACTTCACTTTCGCAGCGAGATTCGGCCAATGAAGCTCTAAGGTCTTCGACGTTGTAACCCGCCCGAAGTCCTTTGCTGTCTTCCTTAAAGCTCGGGAAATGCCGAGAGCTCTTATACGGTTCGTAGACGATCCTTGTTACTTTGAAGGTGCCGTAGTAAACGTCGTCTTCAAAATCCCACTCACTCCGTCTATATCCAATTTTATTTCGGTCGCAGAAGTCTATGGAGAGTGCGCGACTAACGTTCCAGTTTCCCTTCACTCTGATTCTCAATTTCAAGGTGTCTGTAGTAGATGGATCGAGTCTGGAGCTTTCAACTTCGATTCCGGGTTGGGAGTTCAATTGTTTTACTATCTTTGGTAAAAAGAATTGCAGTTCAGCTCGTGAGGCAAAGCGTGTCGCTTGCCGCAGTTTAAAATCAATGTTCAAGACACTTTCACCTAAAACACGTTGGCCACTAGCTTGTTTTTGCTGTTCATCAAGCCACTTCCACTCACCGGCCCTTTCCATGGTCATTTTGAGGTCGAGCTCTCCCATAATCTTAAAGAGTTTTTCCCGAGTCTCGGGAGTTTTTAACTCTCTTAGAAGGTCTCTTTCATAAAGGCGAACAAGCTTAGTAATGTCTGTTGAAGACAACTCTTTACCGCTGTTTTCGATGCCTAGGTGTTTATAGTAATCGAAGGAATTTCTATCGTATCTGTAAGGAGCAATTCGGACGTATCTCAGCCAGTCGGAAATTGCAGAAATGATCTGAGGATCTTGTTTGAAGGGAGCTCGAACTCCCAAGCTATACAAAAGAATTCCTAACATGTTGTAGGCTTTGTGTTCTCTAGAGGGGGAGAGCGTTGCGATGTTAAAACTGTAGAGTCTATAGCTATGATTCCAGCCAATTCCATTTCCCGTTTGCTCTTGAAGGAGGGCTCTTAGTGCTTGGCCGCTTTGCTTGACCACTGTTTGGAGTAGGGCTGCTTTATTTTTATAAAGTGCCGAGGCAGAGTCCCTTGCCGCGGAAGTTGAAAAATCTTCTTGAGCAAAGCTAAAAACTCCACTCATTAGAAAACTAAAACTAAGGGTAAGTTGGAGAAGTCGTTGATTGAGCATGAGCAAAGCTTCTAACATAGCGAATTACGCGCCGCAACAACAATTGGCTTCGCGAATATTAAATGATTACCGACTCCTATAGCTACGTGAGTTGCTTGAAACAGTCTGAAATATACGAGTGGGTTAAGTTAGTTTGCGTGCGTAAGGTGGAGTTGCAAGAACTTATACCAGCTTTCGGCGGGAAAATTGTTAAGGAAGTGTAGTATAACCGCAGGCCAAATAAGGCGGAGACTGCAACAACCGACTTGAAGGTGCCATAGTGTTTTTAAACTGAAAAAACTCGAAGATGTTTGAGTCATTGTTTGGCAAGGCTTACCTTAAGCCTTAAAAGTGATACCGGGCCCAGCCTCTAATAAAGACTCCATGGTGGAGGCTTGATTGAGAGACGATGTAGGAAGTATCCGATTCGTAGGTGTGGGCGCCGACTTGGTTGACTCCATATCCTACGTGAAAGTGAACGGAATAGTCTTCTGCCCAGCTAAAGGCGTATCCAGCCGAAGCGTGGCCTTTTAAGAAGGGGCCCGATTTTGTTTCATCTTTTGAGTTTAGCACTGTGGAGCTAGCTTTAATGCTTCCAAGTGAGGCGCCGGCGGCAAGCTGAACTTCTGGAGCCCAGTTCTTGTTACCCCATCTCATTCGAATAATGGCCAAGATTGGAAAGAAGCGATAGCTGATTCGGTCAAACTGTTTGGTGGTGGCGGAAGCTGAGGAATCAATTCCTGTGTATTGTTGAGTGGCAAAATGTTCGTAACCGCCTGCAAGCGCGATTTCAAATTGATCGCTGAGGCCGTAACTTGCTTCAAGTCCGAAGGAGACCGGCACCTGGTAGCGCATGCTTTGGTCAGTTTGGGTTTGTGTTCGGAAAGTGTTTCCCATTGGAATGAAGGTTTCGGAATAGACCCCCAAGGTGAAAGCTCTTTTACCGCCAATCGGTTGAGGAGCAACCTCGGTTTCAAAGGAGGGTAAAAAATTGAATTCCTCGGCTTGGAGAGAAAGGCCAATTGAGAAAATCATTATGGCTGATGCGTAAGAAAATACCCTCATGTACTCCATTATGGCTCCCAGTGTAGAAAAAATCGACACCCTGGGGCTGGAAATCACTAGGTTTTTTTTTGGTCCCAGTTTTGCATGCTCTATGCAGCTAGAGTTGAGCTTTTTGCGCAGAGCGCATGTTGGAAAGGTTGATGTTTTATGGCCCAAGAGAGAATTACGAATAAGTCTACGGCGACACCAAAGAAGAAAAGAGCGACTCGTCGCCAGAGCACAAAGGTTTCTGGCCGCTGTTTGGCCTTAAGTGTTCACTCAGGTTTGATGGAGGGAGCTTTTTACCCTCTTTCTAGAAAGCACAATGTGATTGGGCGTAAGGTAAACGCTCATATTCCCATTAAGGATGCAAAAGTTTCTCGAGAACACGCAACGATTACAAACAATTCTGGCGATTATTTGATCCGAGATCTAGGCAGCACTAACGGAACGTTTGTTAACAATGAGCGAGTGGATGATCCAGTTCGTCTTTCTGTCGGTGATAAAATTCGAATAGGAGCCTATACTTTTAAAGTTGAGCCAGTCGTTCAGAGAAAAGAAGTGGAAGTTCAAAAGTGGTCTTCTGAGACCAAGGTTCTCTTTAGAGATCCTTCTCTTTTGGGTTTAGCTCAATCAACAGCGGCAAGTTCAATGCCAAAGCCTCGAAAAGAAAGTTCATTCGTCGATTTGTTTGCCGCTTTTGGGAAGTACAACCCTCAAAAGTTTATAGGAAGTTTGAATCAAGAAAAGGTCAAGTGGGTGCTGTTGGCAATTGGAGTTGTGGTTGTTTTAGCTGCTACAATGACAAAAACACCTGATTTCTTTTAATGAGCGAGTTATAAAGACATCTAGTGATCCGATCTAAACTGACTTTTGCTGCGGCGCTGTTGCTGGCTGCGTCTTTGGTAGCCTTTTTGTTTCTAGACAAATCAGCGCCTAAAGAATCTAAAGAAATAATCCTCGAAAGAAAAGCAATCGTCTCTTCCTCGGGCTTTCTGTTAGACGTAGGTGTTGGAGACGACCTGCGTGCCGACTTGAAGCCTATAACCTATGAGTTTCGTGTTTCGATTCCTTCTAAGGTGAAGCATGTTATTCTCAAAAAACAATCTAAGTCGAGTCTTGCTGGAAATTGTCCAATTTTTAATCCTTTAATTTTCATTCAGTCAGAAGGGGGCAAAGGCTGGGATAAAATTATGCAGAATTACCCACAAAACATTGTCTCTCAGGGCAACTCGATGCTTCTGCGTATCCCTGTCTTCTTTACTCCTCTTGGAGAGAGCTCTTTTGTAGAGTCGGAATGTGTTTCTATGCGCTACGTGGTTGAATTTGAATTTGTCTATCGTTAAGGGGCGACCGCCCGTGCATTAATTCTCTTTGCTCTTTTTGCGAAGAATTTGATAGTCTCTGACGTATTTAGAATGGGTCTCATAGTCTTTCGAAAAAATGTGAGTGCCGTCGTTCTTGGATACGAAAAAGAGATATTCAGTTTCTGCTGGGGACACCACAGCGCGAATCGCAGATAGGCTAGGGTTCGAAATAGGTCCAATGGGCAAGCCGTTCATACGATAAGTGTTGTAACTGTTTTTGCTTTCGAGATGTATTTTTTTAATGTTCCCATCAAAATCTGGAAGAAGAGGATAAATAGTAGTTGGATCGCTTTGTAGTCTCATGCTCTTCTCTATGCGGTTCCAGAAAACAGAGGCCACGACCGGTTGTTCTTCAAAGCTTGAAGATTCCTTTTCAACGATTGAGGCTAGAGTCAGAAGTTCGAAGATACCCTCGGGGGTTTTGCCATTTGGATGTTTGGCGAGTTCCGGACGTGCAAACTTATCGAAATAGGAAAGCATATGCCGGATGACATCTCTTGGCGTGTGATATTTCTGATAAGTGTAGGTTTCTGGGTAGAGAAAGCCTTCTAGAGTTCGAGGCGTGTCTTCCGTTGTTGGAACTCCCATTTCTTGTAAAAGTTTAGGGTCACGCATTATTTTCATGTATTCATCATAGCTAAGTTTCTCGAAGACTTTGGATAGTGTTTGATAGATGTCGTAGATGTTCTCCCCTTCTTTAATAGTGAGGCTGTGATAGAGGGGGGCGGCTGTTAAAACATGCTCAAGTGTTTTAGCAATGCTCCATTCGGGCCAAACCTGGAATTCTCCTACTTTGAGCGAGCCTTCTAATCTTTGAGCTTTTAACCACACTTTGGCAATCTTTTGATTGGTTGCACCCATTCCTAGCTGTTTAAAGAGCTGAGGAAAGCCAGTTCCTGGAGGAACATCGATGAGATAGCTTCCTGATTGGTCGGGCGCATGGGCTTGAAAGAAAAATCCCCTAGTGGCAAATCCTAGCAGAGCAATACAGGTGAGGGTTATAAGCAGTGCCCATTTGACGAAACCATTCGAGTTTCTTTTTTTCTGAGCGATTAAATCTTCTAGTAGTAGAGAGGCGGCCATAGCGTCATCATCCTTTGCATTTCGAGAGTCCCAACTGGTAAGTGATTCATTTACCAGAATAACCTTTAAGTTAAATTTTTCACTTAAACTTTCAGCAAGAACTTCTGCCTTGGTGCTGGCAGATGTTTTTTCACCGCCAGGACTTACGGGAAGCCCAAGCACGAGTGCTCCAGGCTGCCAAACATCCAAAAGTTTCTTGAGGATTGCTTCATCATTTTGGTTCATTCGCCAAGCGGCAGAGCTTTTTGCCCTTTTGAAATTTCCTCTGGGGGTAACGACTCGTCCGTCTTCATCGCAGGTGGCGTAGCCAACCTTCTTCTGACCCCAGTCTAAAGCTAAAAGCCCTCCGTCGGCAAAAAGACTCATGACTTAAATATTTGGAACAATCCCATTCTATCAATGTCGTTAAACAGCGCGACTCCCATAATCATTAAAAGGAATACGACTCCTGTTGTTGTCCAAATTTCTAATGCTTTTATACTTACAGGCCTTCGGAGTATGGACTCAACTGCAAACAAGACTAGATGTCCTCCGTCTAAAACAGGAATTGGGAACAGGTTTAATATAAACAAGTTTAGCGAAATGAAGGCCATCATTTGCAAGAACGGAACAAGGCCGCGTGTAAAGGAGTCTCCAGAAACCTTCGCAATGGTGATGGGGCCGCCTAGAGTGTTGATGGAAATGTTGCCGACTAAAAGGTGGTAAAAGGATGTCAGCATGGTCCTGACCAAGTCCGAAGTTTTGTGCCAACCTAGTTGAGCCGCTTGCCCTAGAGAGCTGGCTTTAATCATCGTCAGTGGCGGAGGCGCTTTTAAGGCTAAAAAGGCTGCTCCAATTTGAAACTGCTTAGAGTCCACCTTGGTGATTTCGTCTTCAACTTCAACGACTCGAGTGTTTACATCGCTCTTAAGAAGTTCTCCATTTCTTAGCCATTCTAAATGGATGGTTTCTCCTTTGCTGGCTAACTCTTGAATACGACGTTTGAAGAGAACAAAGCTAGTCATGGCTTCGCCGTTGACTGATTGAAGAATGTCGCCGGTTTTCAATCCAGCCTTGGCTGCTGGTGAGCCTTCTACGATTTTAAAGAGATACATCTCAGTGCTGACAAAACCGCTGTCATTCACATTGCTTGCCGGAGCATTACCAACATGGTTCCAGGCTATGTTGTGTTCCTGCTCTTCGGCCGGAGAGGCCTCTTGCCCGTCGGGAGTATCAACAATGGGATATCCTTTAAGGACGATTTGGCCTGATTCGCGGCTTTGCTCGCTAATCGCTTTGCTCCAACCGCTTTCAAAGTCGTAAAAGTTTTCAATCTCTAATGTCGTTGCTTGAGTTGCATTTTTTGCTGTGTATTGGATTTGAGTGATTTGAAATGGGTAGGGAAGGCTTTGTTGATCCGCCCAGCTTCTCACTCGAGTGGTGACGGATGCGGCAGGGGCAAAATATTCAACTCCATCGATGGTTCCTCGTTCTTCCATGACACCAAGCTTTGGGTGACGTTGTAGGAGTGACGTTGGTGTGTAAGTTATGGTTGAGTTTTCGTCGCCTCTTTTTAAGGTAAAAGTTAACGATTTAGAAAGGTTCTCATCCAAGACATCTTGAAGTTGAGAAAGTTCCTTGATCTCAATGTTGGCGTTTGGAGTTTGGATGGATTCAACCCAGTCACCATTCTGAAATCCTGCCAATGCTGCAGGAGATCCCTCTACTACTCTAGAAAATACAGGTGCTGTGGTTGGAGCACCCTTCATATAAACAAATGCTAGAACAAAGAAAGCTAAAACAAGATTGGCGATTGGTCCGGCCAAAACTACGGCTGCCTTTTGCCAAGTTGCTTTGTTTTTAAAGGATCGATGTTCTTCGTGTTTGGCAACTTCTTCTCTGGGGTCTTGGCCCAGAATCTTCACATAGCCTCCCAAAGGAAAGAGGCTTAAGGCGTATTCTGTTTCGCCTTTTTTGAATTTAAGTAGTTTGAGACCCATTCCTATCGAGAAGACCTCGACCTTCATTCCACAAAGTTTAGCTACATAGAAATGTCCAAACTCATGGATAAAAACAAGCACACATAAAAGGACAAGAAAACCAATTATATAGTCCATTCAGGTATACTAAAACACTGTGGCTTGTAGGGCTAGAAGCGGCTTAAAAAAAGAGTTGATATAGAAAGACAAAAACAAAGGTCAACCCGTCGCAGCGGTCGAGTATTCCGCCGTGTCCGGGAATCAGTGCACCAGAGTCTTTTGCACCGTTGCTTCGCTTGAGCAAACTCTCCAGTAAATCTCCCATTTGAGCCATAGGAGCCGCTAGCAGTGCAAAAATCAGCAATTTCGCCAGCGGAACTTCAACACTGGGAAAGAACTTTTGGAACAGAAAGTAGCTTAGTGCAGCGGCAACTAAGGAGCCAAGCACCCCACCAACAGCTCCTTCTATGGTTTTTCCGGGAGACACCGCTGGCCAAAGTTTTCTTTTTCCAATGCGCCGTCCCACGGCATAGGCAGCCGTATCGCCAAAAAATACGACAGTGAGTCCCAGAAACACCCAAAGCGTGCCACCGGACATCCGAACAATGGGAGTGATAAAACCAAAAATAAAAACCGGATAAAAGCAGCCAAAAACAGAAAGGAGCCATTGATTCCAAGCTTGATCTACAGACTTATTCCTGTCCGCACTCCAGTGTTCAATGACTATAGCTAGGAATGTTGCAAGACATATCCAAGATAGCGAGGCCAGTGAGAGTGGGGTTTTCGAGCCTAAGAATATAGTCGCTCCAACAATCAAGTGACCGGTTGAGTAAACAACTTTAAGCCTATTAAGGCCAGTGATCTGAGTGAATTCATGCCACGCAATGGAAGCCCCCAATAGGCAGGTAAGAAGAACAAGTTGAGTGTTTCCAAAAAATAGAATTCCTAGAACCAGCGCAGCCGCGCTAAAACCAAAAAGAACACGTGTTTTCGTTTCTTGACTCATAATATTTAAGACACATCACCGAAGCGCCGAAAGCGCCTGCTGTAATCTAGGCAGGCCTTTCTTAGGTCTTCAGGTGAAAAATCTGGCCATAAAGTTTCTGTGACTAATAGTTCTGAATACGCGAGTTGCCACAAAAGAAAGTTGGAAACTCTTTGCTCACCACTCGTGCGGATAATGAGATCAGGGTCAGGCATGTTGCCGGTAAAAAGTTTCCTTGAAAAGCTTTGCTCGTCGATTTCGTCTAAATTGAGTAGGCCATTTTTTACATCCTCGGCTAACTCTTTTGCGGCATTCACAATCTCTGCGCGACCGCCGTAGTTAACAAAAAAGTTTAACTGAGAATGAGTGTTGTGGGCTAACAGCGCTTCGCACTCTTGAATGGCTAACTGGGTTCTTTCTGGGAGCTTCTTTATGTCGCCAATAAACTTAACCCGAATGCCCCATGAATCTAGTTCGTCAGACTCTAGCCGGGTGTATTGAGTGAGAAGATCAAAAAGTGATTCCACTTCCAGTTGGGGTCTTCGCCAATTCTCTGTAGAAAAACAAAACAAAGACAGAATCTTAATTCCCAGTTCATCGGCAGCAAGAATGATAGGTTTTATCATTTTCGAAGCCGCAAAGTGTCCCATCGTGCGGTCCATTCCACGTTGGGTCGCCCAGCGGCCATTTCCGTCCATAATGACGGCTACGTGTTTTGGAAATCGCTCCTTTTCGTCATCTCTATCTCTCGAAAAAGATGACATTGAGCTCTCGGGGGACAATTCCGTCATACAGTCATTACGTCCTTGATTTTACTCTCAACTAGTTTGTCCACGTTTTCGACGTAACCATCTGTGATCTTTTGAACTTCAGCTGCAGCTCTTTTGGAGTCGTCCTCGGGGAGGTCTTTGTCACCTTTAATAGTGTCATTGGCGTCCCGGCGAATGTTCCTGATGGCAACCTTTGTATCTTCGCCAAGTTGCTTTACGGATTTTGAAATATCTTTACGTCGTTCTTCGGTGAGAGGAGGAATGTTCAGTCGAATTGTCTTTCCGTCAACATTGGGGGTTAAGCCAATGTTTGCAGCGATGATTGCTTTTTCTAAAAGGGGAATGGCGCCTTGGTCCCAGCTGGCTATTTGTAACGTTTTAGCGTCTGGAACGGAAATTTGGCCGATTTGCTTGATAGGGGTTGGGGTGCCGTAATAATCAACCTTAATATTCTCTAGTAGGGCAGGGCTAGCGCGCCCTGTTCTCACTTTGCTTAAGTCGCTTTTTAGGCTTTCAACCGCTTTGCTCATTCGTGCTTCAATGTCTGGCTTTAGTTGCTCAATCATGTTCAATCCTCCTAAAGGTGTTTTACTTTTCGATCAAAGTGCCGATTGTTTCTCCAGTGGCAAAACGGGAGAGGCAACTCTCTTCCTTGATGTCTAAAACGACAATGGGAAGATTGTTGTCCATACAAAGGCTAATGGCTGTGGAGTCCATTACATTCAGATGTTTGTTAAGAACATCCATGTAGCTAATCTGCTCAAAGCGTTTAGCGTCCTTATTTTTAGCTGGGTCGCAGTCGTAAACGCCGTTGACCTTAGTGGCTTTTACTAAGACATCCGCCTCTACTTCCATCGCTCTCAAGGCAGCAGCGGTGTCTGTAGAGAAATAGGGGTTACCAGTGCCCGCAGCAAATATAACCACTCTTCCTTTTTCAAAGTGTCGGGTGGCTTTCCTGCGGATGTATGGTTCAACTACCTGCATGATATGGATGGCACTCTGAACTCGAGTACTCACCCCAAGGCGTTCTAGAGAGTCTTGGAGTGCAAGCGAGTTAATCACTGTTGCTAGCATCCCCATGTAATCACTTTGCGCTCGATCCATGCCCTTTTCAGAGCCTTGAATTCCACGAAAAATGTTACCACCTCCAACTACGATCCCGACTTCTACACCGGTTGCAGCTAAATCCTTAATTTGGAGAGAAATCATTTCTAGAGTCTTAGAGTCGACTCCGAAGTCCTTCTCTCCAGCTAAGGCTTCGCCGGACAGTTTAAGCAAAATTCGCTTATACTTCGTATTTTTAGGCATCTAGCTCCTTATTTGTTGTTGAACTTCAGCTGCAAAGTCTTCACTCTTCTTTTCAAGACCTTCACCAAGTTCAAATCGCACGAAGCGACGAATTTTGATGTTTTCACCAATCTTCGCAATCATTTCCTTTAAGAGTATTTCGATAGATTTGTCTGGGTCTTTTACGAAGCCTTGTTGAAGCAAGCAAACTTCTTGGGAAAACTTTTTAATTTTGCCTTCTGCAATTTTTTCTAAAATTTGTTCGGGCTTCCCTTCGGCCTTAGCCGCGTCCACTGCGATTTGTCGCTCTTTCGCGATCACATCGGCAGGGATTTCTTCGGGGACTAGGTATTGTGGTTTGTTTGCAGCAATGTGCAAACAAATGTCTTTCACGAAATTTTGGAAGTGCTCGGTCTTCGCTACAAAATCCGTTTCACAGTTTATTTCAACAAGCACACCAATTTGTCCACCGGCATGAATGTAAGACTCAACCAAACCTTCGGTTGCAATTCTTCCAGCTTTTTTAGCTGCCGCAGAGAGTCCTTTTTTTCTAAGAACATCGACCGCTTGTTCTAGGTCTCCTGAGGTTTCATTAAGGGCGTTTTTACAATCCATCATTCCAGCACCAGTTTTCTGGCGTAGTTCATTGACGAGTGAGGCAGTTATCTGAGACATCGTATTTCTCCAATTTCCAATTAATTGTCTTTTTTCTCAACAAGTTTTCTTTTTACTTCAACATCAACCTTACGACCTTCGCGGTCAGTTGTGGTGGAGCTTTGAGTGGAAGGAACAGCAGCTTCTTTTGATTCAGCAACTGCAACAGGGGCTTTTGCTTCAGGCTCAGCCTTGTCCTTCATGGCACGAATTCTTTCTTCGAAAATCTTTTGGCCATCTAGGTAAGCAGATGCCATCGCAGATGCAAAAAGCTTAATGCTCTTTAGTGCATCGTCGTTCCCTGGAATGACAAATGAAATGTTATCAGGGTCACAATTAGTGTCCGTGATTGCAATTACGGGAATTCCCAGTTTCTGAGCTTCCGCTACGGCGTTGTGCTCGCGAACAGGGTCAACAACAAAAACGGCTCCTGGCTTATCTTTCATGTCTCGCACGCCCCCTAAATTGCTGAGCAAGCGTTGGTATTCTTTTTCAAGAGCAGATAGCTCTTTCTTTGAAAGTGATTGAGCAAGCTCACTAGCTTTCTTTTCTTCAATGGCTTTCAGTGTGTCTATGCAACCTTCAATGGTTTGCCAGTTGGTTAGGGTTCCACCCAACCATCGGTTTGCAACATAGGGACAGCCGCAACGTTCGGCTTCTTCGATGATAACGTCTTTGCTTTGAGCTTTTGTGCCAACGAAAAGAACTTTCTTTCCTTTAGTCGCAAGGCCTGTAACGAAATCTAGAGCACTCTTGGCTAAGCCAACAGTTTTTTGAAGGTCGATGATGTAAATTCCATTTCTCGCTCCAAAAATATATGGCTTCATCTTTGGATTCCAACGACTTGTTTGGTGTCCAAAATGTACGCCTGCCTCTAATAGTTCTTTCATAGTTATTTGTGTTGTCATTTTATTTCTTCTCCTTGAATCACGGTTAAACCTCCGCCGGCGTTCGTCCAGGTTTTTACCCAAACGACCGGATTCTTCCAAATAGAAGCCGGCGTGTGTATTTGACGGGCGATATTAGCCTATCTTGTTGATTACTCAAGCAAAAAAAGCCCGGAAAGTGCTTCCTGCTCAGGAGGCTAAGTATTTGAATCTAAGTGCCTATTTGAAATGCGTGAAAATAATAGGAGGGCCAGGCGAGGAGGTCTCATCGCTTGATTTGCTCGGTGGCGAGACTCTCAGTCCTATTTGCTACCCCATATTTCCTTCAAATAGTCGTCTCTTCCGGATCGATTTCGGTAATACCAATATCGGACGGGATTCTTTTTATAATAGTCTTGATGGTAGTCTTCTGCTGCATAGAAGGCTTTAAATTCCTTCACTGGGGTAACAATTGGAGATGGGTATTTTTTCGTGGTGCTGAGCTCGACGATTGATTTTTTTGCCAACTTCTTTTGTTCTTCATTAACATAAAATATTCCCGTGGTGTATTGGAAGCCACGATCGACAAATTGGCCTTTGTTGTCGGTCGGATTGATCATCCTCCAAAAGGCCTGAAGCAGTTGAGAGTAAGTGATTTCCTTTGGATCATAAACAACTTTTACAGCTTCAACGTGTCCAGTGTTGCCCTTTCCCACTGCCTTGTAGGTCGGATTCTTCACTGTGCCACCTGTAAATCCAGAGACGACTTCAGTGACTCCTTTAAGTTTCTCAAAATCTCCCTCCACGCACCAAAAACAACCGCCGGCAAAATAAGCCACCGCCTTTGTGGCTTGAGCATAATTGGACGGGGAAAAAAGGGAAAAGAGGAGACAAAAAGTTACTCGGACAGTTTGTTTCATAAAATTATCTTACGGCTGATCGAGCCAAAAATATAGTAGAGAGTGACCTGTTCTATTCGCGGGTATTTTGTTTATCTTAAACTAAGCTGTGATAGACTTTAGAGTTAAGACCAATGAGTGATTTGAGTGAAATTGTAGCGCGTGCTCCGACTGATGCGGGTGTTTACCTAATGAAGGGTGACTCTCAAAAGGTGATCTATGTTGGGAAAGCAAAGAATATTAAGAATAGGGTTCGGAGCTATTTCACTAAACAAGCTCAAGAATCGCTTAAGACATCCTATCTAGTTTCTCAGATAAAAGACATTGAGTTTATTACCGTGGGTTCTGAAATAGAAGCTCTTATTCTCGAGAACAATCTAATAAAGAAGTTTAAGCCCAAGTATAATATTAGGTTAAGAGACGATAAGAGCTATCCATTTATTCGCGTTGATTTGAGGCATGACTTTCCAAGACCCTATATTGCTCGTCGGCCAAAGAAGGATAACTCACAGTTGATCTTAGGTCCTTTTACTCAAGGCCTGATGGTTCATCGTGCGCTGATGATGTCTTCAAAAGTGTTTAAGTTAAGAGATTGTCGAGATCACGAGTTCTCAAATCGTGCACGGCCTTGCTTGTCCTATCAGATTGGACAATGCACAGCTCCTTGTGTGGATTATGTTTCCAAAGAGGAATATGCCCTTCAAGTAAAGGAGTTTGTGTCGTTTTTGGAGGGTAAGAACGACGAGCTTGAAGTTAAATGGACCAAGTCCATGGAGGCAGCCTCTGATAATTTAGAATTTGAAAAGGCTGCATCGATTCGCGATCAACTTCATACCCTTCTTAGTTTGACTCAACAGAATCAAAGGATGGAAAGTGTTGAGGATGATGTGGATAGAGATGTGTGGGCCTTCTGGCCGGAATCCATTCTCAATGAAGTTGAGGAAGTTCAAAACATTGATCTAATTGTTCTTCAATTTAGAGAAGGGAAGCTTATTGGAAGAGAACATTTTCCCATAGACATACAAGACAAGTTTGTCGACTCGGGTTTTACAAGCTCACTACTATTACAATATTACGCGAAGAAGTTGGCGCCTACTGAGATTGTCCTTCCTCCTTTTGATGTTGAATGGGAAGTGGGTGCACTAGAAAGTGAGCTTTCTAGTGAGGGTAATTCGGTGCATTTAGTGTCGGCGGATAGGGCTTCAAAATGGGCCAAGGTTTTTGAACTGGCTCGAGAAAATGCACAATTGGTGGCTAAAGAACAAGGTTTGCGGCGACAAAAGCAACGCGATTCGGTGAAGTCTCTTGCAAAGTTTTTAAAGCTTTCAAAAGAGCCTAAGGTTATTCATTGTATTGATGTGTCTAACTTTCAAGGGCAGGCCAATGTGGCAAGTTGTGTGGTGTTTGTTGAAGGCAAGGCCGATAAAGAACAGTATCGACATTATAAAATAAAGACGGTTGTTGGCCAAAATGATTTTGCCTCAATGAAAGAAGTGATCGAAAGAAGATATGTTAGCAAAGAGGACCCTCAGTTTCCCGACCTGTTGGTTTTGGATGGGGGAAAGGGACAGTTGAACTCCGTGCTAGAGGTTTTCGAGGAGTATAAGCTTAGTTTTCCAGTGATCGCATTAGCGAAAGCTCGAACTGAAAGCGAGTTTACTCAAGAAGAAGTTCGTAGCTCGAGCGAGAGAGTCTTTTTGCCTGGTCAAAAGAATCCCAAAATAGTTAAAAAGCCTGAATTGCTAAAGTTGCTCAGTAGCATTCGCGACGAGGCTCATCGTTTTGCAATTACCTTTCATCGTAAGAAGCGAAGCGAGCAAATGTTTGAATAGAGAGGTAGTCTTTAGCAAGGCCTATGCGGCTGTGTTTTGCAGATAGCCTTCCAGGTGTTGACTGATTAGCTGTTGAATCGATTCACGTTTTGAGGGCTCTAAGTTTTCATCAAAGATCAGTCGACTTGTATCTGTATTCTTGTTGGTGATTCGAGCAGGAACATCAATGGTAAAAGAATGATCAAAATCGTGAACTTCGAGTTTTACTCGAACTCTCTGACCACAAAAACTTTTGGGAAACTTCTTCGATAACTTTGCGCCCCCCAAGCTGATGTTCAGACAATAGACGTCTTTCTGGAGACCATCCGCAGCGCTAATCGTCATAGGAAAGGCCAGTGGAACTCGAGTGAAGCGTCTTCGGTCGCGAACTTCGTTATCGGTATTAGTGGCTGTAGACTTCATTAGGTCACGCAGTGGTCGGCGAAGTTTAATTTTTGTTTTATCTGCCTTTGCTAGTTGAGCCAATAACGTTTGATAGGGGCTGAGGTGTCTGTCTGCGCCCAAGACTCTTCGGACTATATCGGTAAAGCACTCTACTTCAGACAGTTGAGTCCAAGTTGAGGTTAGTGAGTTGGCGTCCATTGCGACGATGTGATCAATGTTTGCTGGAGTTAGTTTGCTTATAAATTTCCAAGCTTCAAAATAAGAGAGGGGGCCGATTTTTACATTGGTTTTGGAGTCTAATAGAAGCCATTTGCTAACGGTTAGCATTTATCTACCTCATGCACTTTCGATTGATTAAGTTTCTTTTGAAATGACGTACCACAAAAACAGCAACTAGCGACGTCCAACCTTGATCATTTGAGTTTAACAAAAGCTTTGTTCTAACCAAGTTAAACTTCGGTTAAAACAACTTCATGTAATAAATTCAAACGTTTATTTCTTCGATGGAGTGAATCTTGTCTCTAAAGATTTCGCATAATTTTTCCACGGTAACCAACTGAACTTATCTTCAATGAATCCATGGGCGTTGATTAAGAAGCTTATCCGGTTGGCTATTCCGATGGGAAGGAGAACTTCGTATTTTCTGGCCACTGCCTTATCTTGATCAGCCAAAAGTGGATAATTTATTTTATGTTTTTCTGCGAATTTTTTGTGAGATTGAATGGAGTTTGTGTTGATCCCGAATACTTTTATTCCTCGGGCTTTGTAAGACTCGTTATGGTCTCGAAAGGAGCAAGCTTGAGCTGTGCAACCGGGACTAAGATCCTGGGGGTAGAAAAAAATAAGAACCTTTGATCCGAGGTGGTCTGTGAGCTTGTGGAGTTTCATGTCTTGGTCTAAGAGTTCAAATTCAGGAGCTTTAGTTCCTGCCTCTAAACCTAATGCGAGGAGTCGATTCCAATTCATAATTGGCAATACTAACGCAAATAACAGCTGAATGATATCTCTCAGCGAGTAAGGTTAGCTCCAAAGAGGTTTTTTGATGGAACAGAGAAAAGTTGCGGTAATAGGTGCTGGGCCAGGGGGATTGGCTGCGGCCGCTTTGTTGGCTGCTAAAGGATCCAAAGTCGACGTCTTTGAAGCCAAAGACAAGTTGGGCGGTAGGAATGCCTTTGTCGAAATGGATGGTTTTCGTTTTGATTTGGGCCCAACCTTTTTTCTGATGCCTGAAGTCTTGGAAACAATTTTTTCAAGCTGTGGGCGAAGAATGTCTGACTATTTAGATTTGGAACGTGTCGACCCTCTCTATGAGCTAAACTTTGCCGACGGAACTACTCTATCTCCCAGCAGTGATCCAGAACTAACTGCCAGAGAAATTGCGAAAATTAATCCTTACGATGCAAAATCTTTCTGGGACTATCGAAGCCACCAAGCAAAGAAGTTTAATGTTCTTTATCCAAGCTTGAAAAAATCTTTTCCCAATGCGGTTTCGCTCGTCAACCATGATTCATTGAAAGCGATTCCATTTTTGGACCTTCGTTCGATCTACAACGAGCTAGAAGATTACTTTCAAGACGAGCGCGTAAGATTGGCCTTCACCTTCCAGGCTAAATACCTGGGGATGTCACCCTTCAAGTGTCCCTCCCTGTTTACTATTTTGTCGCATATCGAACATGAGCTGGGCGTTTGGCATCCAAAAGGAGGAGTTCATCAAGTTTCCCAAGCTTTAGGAAAGCTGTGCTCTGATGTGGGAGTGGAGATGCACCTTTCTACAGATGTGGAGGCAGTTCTCGTTGAACGAGGTGTTGTTCAAGGTGTTCGAGTCAATGGTGTGGATCACAGAAATTGCGATGCTGTTTTTATGAATGCAGACTTTGCTTATGCCATGTCTAATCTCTTCCCTGATGAAAGTCGCAAAAGATACACTGACCTAAAATTGTCTAAGATGAAGTATTCCTGCTCAACTTTTATGATTTATGCTGGAGTTGAGGGTGAGCTAGATTGGCCTCATCATCGCATCTTTTTCCCTCAAAATTATCGCCGCAACGTAGAGGATCTTTCTGAGAACTTGGTCTTGCCAGAGGACCCTGCATTCTACGTTCATAATCCAAGTCGCTTGGATAAGTCTTTGGCTCCCAAAGGGAAGAGTGCGGTATACATTCTGGTCCCCGTGCCGAATGTGGATGCCGGAATCAATTGGAATGAGATAAAAGAGGATTACCGTAATAGAATATACGGAGAAATTCAGAAAAGAACAGGTCTGGATTTAAGAGATCGCTTGATAACAGAAAAAGTGATTACTCCCGATGATTGGGAAAAGGAACATTCAATATACAAAGGAGCCACCTTTAGTTTGGCTCATAGTCTTGATCAAATGATGCATCTGCGACCACAAAATAAGAGTGAAGAATTTAGAAATTTGTTTCTGGTGGGAGGAGGGACTCATCCTGGAAGCGGGTTGCCTACCATATTACAAAGTGCAATCATCAGTTCGGGATTGTTTGAGAAGAGCGTTGCGGCAGAGGGGATTTTAGATCAATTTAAACAGAGGCAGTTGAATGTAATGACTCGTCTTCAGGAGCTAAGAACTTAAAATGACCGTTGCTTTGATGTCTAGCTCTAAGATTCCTTCTCAGAACGAAGTTGAAGGATGGGCGAAAGCATTGAAAAAGTTGCGACCAAAGTTCTTGGACGCAGTTCGTGACGATACTTCTAAGGGGCGAGCAGAGGTTCTTCTTTATGAATGGTCAGCTGTTGAATCCTCCTTAGAGTTTTTGAAAAGGAATTCTAACTCTATTTTGGGAACAAGAGTATTGCAGAGTAGTCTGTCTGGACTCTTAGGACGAAGGAGTGTTCAAGAGCGTCGACTTCCCCTTGGTAAAGTCTTGATTGTTGGAACCTGGAATTATCCACTGGCGATTCATGGTCGACAGATTCTTTTTGCGTTGGCAGCCGGGAATGAGGTGTATTTTAAACCTTCTCCATTGGCTCCCAACGTCGCAAAAATCTTTGATGAAGCTTTTCGAGGTGAATTGAAGCAAAACTTTCAAGTTCTTGCACACGAAAACACTTCTCCAATGAAAGACTTGGAAAACGGCCGTTATGATTTTGTTGTTTTTACAGGGGGCTACGATGCCGCTTGCTCCTGGAGTCAGGCCGCGGCTACAAGTCTCACTCCGGGAATTTACGAAGCTTCTGGGTCTGAGCTTGCAATCGTAGCGGGAAAAGGAAATTACTCCGCCATTGTGGATCAGCTGTTGTGGTCCAATTTTCACTATTCCGGACAAACGTGTATGGCTCCTCGCACGATCTTTGTGCCCCGCCCAGAGTTCCAAGCTTTTTTAAGTCTATTTCGTTCTAAGTTTGGAGAAATGCGACTAGAGGATATGGCTCCTCTTAAGGGAAGTTCGGTTGAAGCTCATCGCATTTGGTTGGAGTCCCTCAAGGCTACTAAGAATGTTCATTTGGTTCATCACTCTGACAATTCGAACTTTGTGATGGCCTTTTGCGAAACTTGTGAGTTTTGTCCTCCAGAAAGTTTGACCCCCGGATTTGGTCCAGGGGTTCTTATTCTTGGATATGAGAAAATTGAAGAAGTGCTAAATTGGAAATCTAAGCACAAGTGGTCTCTCATGACTTCTTTGTATGGCTCGTTCACGAAAGATGAAAAAGTTTTGTTGCAAGATGGATTGATGGATTCTGTTGTAAGTCAGAATGAGTCTATCATTGGAGCTTCCGATGCAAGTGTTGCGTTTGGAGGGCGAATGCGTTCTGGATACGGTTATTGTGGTGGTGTTGATGGTCTTATGAGCTTGTCTAGGCCTCAGTCATGGATAGATGTTCAGCCTCTTCCAGGTCAGAGAGTCTTAGGATTGGGGCCGGGGCTTCGTGGTCAGAGAGTTTTAAAACGTTTGGAAAAATTAATTATGGGAGAATCAAAGTGAAAAGAGAAAAGATTTTAGTTGTTGGTGGTGGTGCAGGTGGTTTGTCTTCGGCCCTTTCCTTACAGTCGAAGGGTTTTCAGGTGGAGATTCTTGAGCAGAACGAAACAATTGGTGGAAAGCTGAATTGCGATCTTATGGACGGCTATACCTTTGATACGGGCCCGTCGATTTTAACTTTGCCTGGTGTTTTAGAAGAGTTGTTTCGTCGTAGTGGTGCTGACCTTCAAGACTATCTGGAATTAAAGAACTTGGACCCTCAGTGGAGATGTTTTTTCCACGATGGATTCCATTTCGATTTTCGTAATGGTGAAGAGCAGATGATCGAAGAAGTTTCTAGGATTGCACCCGAAGATGTGGATGGTTTTGTGAAATTGATGAAGGCCAGCAAAAGGCACTATCAGATATCTCAAGACAATTTCTTTTTCAGAGATTATGGTGATGTCTTTGATGTGATTAAGTCCGGCAATGCTAAGTCGCTAGAGGCCATGAAGCTGGTTGTTGATATTGATCCTCTTAAATTTTATTCGGAGCTTGTGGAAAAGCACATTCGAAACCCTCATTTGAAGCAGGCGTTAGAGCATCTACCGCAATACATCGGATCTTCACCGTTTCTATCTCCTGCAATTCTTTCTTGTTTGATATACATCCAGTTCAACCGTGGTTGTTGGTACCCTATGGGAGGGATGAATCAGATATCCAAGGCCCTTGCAAAACGTTTTGAAGAGCTTGGAGGTATTATTCACTTGGGGCAGAAAGTTTCCCGAGTGCAAACGGATACGACGAGTGTGCGTGGTTTTGAAACGGAAGATAGGAAACTTTGGACCGCCGATGAGTATGTGGTCAACATGGACGCCAATTGTTTTAATGGTTTAGTAGGCTTACCTGTTCAAGCGGACGAAAAACTTGCTTGCTCCGGAGTAACCGTCTTTCTAGGTTTAAAGAAACGAGTAAAAGATTTGGCTCATCATAACTTTTTCTTTAGTCGCTCTCATCGTGATGAGTTTAGGGATATATACGATAGAAAGCTGCCTCACCAAGATCCTACAGTTTATGTTTGTGTTCCTTCGTTGAGTGACCCGAGTGTGGCTCCTAAAGATAGAGAAAATGTCTTCTTGTTGATTCATTCTCCAATTGATACGGGGTCAACAGACTGGGATTCCTATTTGCCTCATTATGTAGACTTGGTGAAAAAGAAACTGGCGGGCATGGGTTTTGACGCCACAGCACATGATATTGAGGTTGAGTTTTCTCGCTCTCCGCGTGATATTGGGAAAAAGTGGTCCACCTACAAAGGGAATATCTATGGGCAAGCCAGCCATGGCAGACTTGCGGGAGCGTTTAAGCAAAAAAATCAGTCTCATCATTTTAGGAATCTTCAGTTTGCTGGAGGCACAGTTAATCCAGGAGCTGGAGTTCCAATGTCGATTATGTCTGGAATGATTGCTGGTGCAAATTTGACGAAGAAAAGAGAGGAATATCAAGGAGTCATTTTGTGATTGAGGAAAAGCCAAACGCTCTTTTCCAGTGGGGTTTTGCTTGGACTTCTCGTGTGTTGGCTTATCGAAAATTTAGCAAAGTTGTTTTTGATTCAACGAGCCCTATCGATTTTTCTTCTACGCTTTGGAAAGATCCTCGACCTATCTTTTTTTATTCAACCCACGAGTCTTTTTGGGATCCAATTCTAGCAGCCGATATTTCTGTTTTAAGGTGTAAGCGCCGGTGCGTCGCTCCTATGGCTGCAGAGCAACTACGAAAATTCAAATCACTTAAGAGAGTGGGTATATTTGGTGTTGAAGACGGAGCAGCCACTGCAGCCAAAGAATTTATTGATAGTCACATTGCTCAGAGTGTGAGGCCGGCTGTTTGGGTAACACCCCAAGGCTGTTTCGTCCCTGATTCAACCAAGCAACCCACATTTAAGACCGGACTTTCTTATTGGAGTCTAAGTCGAGATTGCATCCGAATACCTGTGGCGATTTGTTACTCATCAGACCTAAGTCCCCTGGTGAGTGTTCGCTTAGGAAGCCCGGAGGATGTCGTTGGACGGAGTTTAGAGTATTTAAAGGATAAGTTAGAACTCGAAAAGGATGCTGGGCGTCTTAGGGTCCAGTTAGAGTCCGTTGTGCGCGATTTGAAGGCTTCTCGATCCTTTGAGAAGTTAATCTAAAAACAACGCTGTTTATTTTGTGGATACTTGATTGAACTCAAGTTTGAAGCAAGTATCATGAGTTATGTTAGGCCTAGCGCAGCTTTTTACCTCAGGTCTCTTTGCCTGGAACTTGGATGCCAATCTTCGCCGCCGTCGTCGCCTATGGCTGCGCTTTGACGAGTCTGATTCTTTCATAATTCCTCAATGGACGATGGCTATACCCGTGCGTAACGAAGAGAAGAATATTGCGCGTTTGGAAGAGGAATTGAGCGAGCAGCGCTATTTGCCCGAGAAAATTATCTTCTTAAATGATCAGAGCCAAGACAAAACCTCCGATGCAATTGCCTCGCTAAAAGCCAAGCTTGCAAAAGTGGATGTTCGTGAAATTTCTGGTGAGGCACTTCCTTCATCCTGGCGTGGAAAAATTTGGGCCTTGCAGCAGCTCTTGAATTCAGTTGAGAGTCCTTATGTATTGTTCATGGATGCCGATGTGTCCTTGTTGCACCCAAATGCTTTGAAGTCTCTGTATGTGGATGCCATGCCTTTTCTAGAAAAAAGGAAATGCAATTTTGTGAGTGTTTTTCCCAAGCCAGATGTTAAAGGAAGCACGGCTTTAGTCGTTGATCAGATTTATATGCATTTGTTTTTCTTCTTACCCTTTTTTTGGGAGAAGATGAAAAGTGCCTCGGCCGTGGCTGGCTGTGGTCAAGTTATGTTGATCAATGTTGAGGAGCTCAAGAGGCGAGGGTTTTTGAGTCTTATCTCTGGGTCTACCCATGATGGATTGCAGCTTGCTCGCTGTTTTAAGGGCCTTGATGGGAGTGCTCCCTTTTTTGATGGGAGTGCTGCTTTTTCCTGCGCTTATTATCCAAACCTGTCTGCGGCTTTTAAAGGCTTGTCTAGAAATTCTTGGGAGGCGGATGGTAATATTGGAGTCTCCCTCGTTGTTTCAAGTTTGCTTTTTTGGAATTTTGTTCTTCCTTATGTTCTATTGCCTTTCTTGCTATGGAATCCCGCCTTTTTGGCCGCTTTTCTAGCTATGCTTTGGGCGCAGCTGCGGCTTGCCGAAGAGTTGGGATTAAATCGTTCTCATGTTTTTCTGGCGCCAGTGAAAGCTATGGCTGCAATTGGAGTTCACTTGTGGAGCCCCTTGCGTCTTAAGCTGGGGTTGGATCAGCAGTGGAAGGGAAGGGCAGTATGAAGTCGCTGTTTCGTTTGGAATATTTCTTTGTTATTTCTTTGATGGACTTTTCTTTGATGGATCAGTTTCGGAAAGAAGTGAATTGGAAAGCTTTTGAAGGTGTTCCAAAGGTGATTGTTGCAGCCGAAAAGGAGTCCTCTGAAGAGGCAAGCCAATGGGGGCATAAACTCCAGGCGAAGTTTAATGCAAAGTCTCATCCGCAAAAAGACCATGTGCACACTTTGCAGCCGGGCGAGAAGGTTAAGATTATTGCGGTCGCTTCATTGCCGGATGTCCCCAACTTTTTTAAGGGCATATTTTTTAAGAGGTTCCAAAAGAAGCATTCTCACATGGGAATGTTGTTGGATTTTGATCACAGGCTTAGTAAAGGCCTGGGTTTTAAAAACTTGGATAAAGTGCCGGGAATTGCAATATTACCACCTAGCTCCTCTAAGCCGGTTGAGCCTCTTTTATTTTACGGATTGAGTTCTGATGCTGATTTGAAAAAGATTGTGTTTCAAACTATATCAGAAGCGATTGTTAAAAAATAGTTGTTATTAAATTGAATCCTTGTTCATGATCCGTTAGTTCTTTAAAAGTAGAGGATTTTTAACTTTATGTTGAATGCGATTAGGTTAATTTTAATTTTTTGTTTGGTAGCTTGTTCTTCTAATCCGCTTCTTAAACAAAGTTCTGAGGTGACAGAGGCGAGCGTTCAAGGAACTCAAATTCTCTTGGGTTTTAAGTCTGACTCAGACGACGAGCTTTACTGTAGTTTGAAATTACAGGCTAAGACGGCTGTAGGAGGTGTAAACTTCCCAGTGTCCTTTGATGGATCAAATTACGCTCTTCTCACCGTGGAGGAGGGTGAATACAAGTTGTCTGAAGTCGAATGTAAGAAAGATAGAACCGAAGTTAGCTCCATGTTCTATTTGAGACTTCCAAAATTTAAGTTTGCTAAGTTAGAAAAAGATAAAGTTAACTATTTAGGCTACTTTAACTACGGTGTTGGAGATGAAAACAGTGATGGGAAACTTACCTACAGTATAAATAAAAAGTATGGAGATGATTACCGCTTTTTGAAAGCCGCCGCCAACAGCCTTTCTTCTAAGGCCAAAGAGCTGTGGGATCCTTATAATTCTAAAGCCATTGTTTTTGGGAAATCTGTAACCTTGGAGAGTTCTTACCCTCCCGTTGAAACTCAATAGAGGCCTTTATTCGTTATCGTCGTGAGGTGATTTTTGTAAGAATTTTTTGCGAGCGGAGTTTAAGAAGTTTTCTAGATACTCAAACCCGACCAAAATAATAGTGGTTGTGATCGAAATGGCAACAGCCTGTCCGTAGTAGCCTAGGCCGATGGCTGCACCTAGACCTGCTAAGATCCAAATTGCGGCAGCCGAGGTGACCCCATTGACAAGTCCTTCCTTGTTCATGATGACTCCAGCTCCAATAAAGCCGATTCCAGTAATCAATTGAGCCAACACTCTTGCCAGATCTGCTCCCGTGTCATGGGTTAGTAATTGTCCAATGTAGATAAAGCTCATAGACCCGATGCAAATCAAAGAAGCCGTTCGAACTCCGACAGGCTTTCCACGAACTTGTCTTTCAAGACCTATGATGAGGCCACAAATAAAAGAAGCTAAAATTCGCATCCACAGATCGGAGTCGAGAAATCCAGAAATGAAATCTTCCATAAATCTATCTTAGGAGCATTCTCAGGAAAAAAGGAGTCTAACCCATAATTATTTCTCATTACAGTGAGTGAGAATGCTTTCTCTAAGTCGATGCTTCTTCTTCCATCTCAATATTTTCACTGGAGTGTCTGTAAAGCTAGGATAAGCTTTCTTGTCGACTGCAAATTTTCTAATCCTGGGCCTATGCGCTTAGCGACCGAGTCCGAGAAGAGTCCAAAGAGAAAGTAAAAGCAAAGCAGGACAAGAGAGAGAGCGATGGTTGATTTGAATAAAAGTATTACGGGAGATTCTGGAGAAACGTTTGGGTTTTTTACTATTTTTCTTTGTTCAAATTTGGCCACAATGAGAGATCAAACCTGCTTTTCGTAACAAATGGCGGTTCCATATGCGTAGACTTCGATGCAGCCCGTTTGGTTCTGCGTGTTGTGTTTTGAAATCGAACTAGTTTCCAATCGAACATTGCTGACTTCGCTGGCTCCAAGCTGAGAAGCTTGTTTCTTGAGTTCGTTTTGAACCTCCCTTCTAGCTCGATCTAGAAGGGATTCGTATACGGTGACTCGCCCTCCGAAAATGTTCACAAGAGAAGCCACAAAGCGTTTGAAGTAGTCATGCGAAATCACTGTTCCATGGCTAACCATGTAGACGCTTTTGACGGGACTTTCGAATGAAAGTTCTTCGAAGCTGTGTAGGATAATGTGAGAATAAGCTTCTTCATCCTTTTCAATTTGTTTGAAGTGATTTTTTTCAAGGATACTTCCAGTGAAATAGCCAGCAACAAGTAGAGCTATGGTTATAACAATTTCGACCATGATCTTTACCTTTAGATCGAAACCGCAGTGCCGTAGACGTAAATTTCAGCGGCACCTGCAGCAATGGAGCTAGTTGCATATCGAACGTTGACAATGGCATTTGCCCCTAATTGTTGGGCGCATTCGATCATTCTGTTTGTGGCTTCTTCTCGCGATTCGTTAAGGAGTTCCGTGTAGCCTTTTAGTTCTCCTCCAAAAATGTTTTTTAGGCCTGCCATCATGTCTCGGCCGATGTGTTTGGCCCGAATGGTGTTCCCTGAAACAATGCCAAAGTGCTTTTGTATGCTTTGACCGGGAATGCTCTGAAGGGTGCTTAAAGTGATGGAAGAAGCTGGAGTGTTCATGCTTTCATTGTATTTCCTTAACCTAATCTTAATAGTTGAAATAATTAAAGAAATTGCGCATAGTGTCGATAGAAAGAGTACATTGGCAATTAACCTTTTGCTGAAGGCATGGGGTCTAAATTGTACAGGGGGAGTCATATATGAAAACTAAAATCTTGAGCCTTTTAATTCTCACCGCCGTTTTTGCTGCTTGCAGCTCAGTGGATAGGGACACAGCTTCTGACGAAGAAACTTTCTATCCAAAAGTCGGTGAAGTTAAACTAGTTAATTAACTAATTAGTTTTAGGCAAACTAAGAAGGTAGACGCTCTTCCGAAAGGGAGGCGTCTATTTTTTTTTGTTTTTTTAAAATTGAGATTGCCAAGAGCCACTTCAATTTCGTGTCGATCATTTCTATCTATGAAAATGATCCAGGGGCGTGATGGCTTAAGTTGCGCAATCTCTTTGATGAATTCGGCCAATTCTTGTGGTCTGGCCTCTCCAATGGGCGTCGTCCTGGGGAGCTTGGGAAAAATGGCCGAGGCCAAGCTCCCCAAAAAAATAAGTGCTCCTAGTGTGCCTACCAGTCGATATGTAGAGCTCACAACCCAAAATTTCTGGAATGCTTGAGGCTCAGGCCGCAGGGAAATTGACCAAGATTGCCAATAGATACAGGGCGGGGAGGATTTTCATAACCAGCGTTGCTAGGTAAAAGATGAGTCTCAGTCAAAAGGTCTTAGTAGCGGTAAAGCAAAAAACTCAATGATTCCAGGGTAAAAGTATTTTGCACCGTGAAGATTTCCTTTGAAAAATCTTTGTATTTCCAGTATTTTGCGCCCAATAGAAAATGGATACATGGAACTCTAAAAAAAGCGCGCAGCTTTATCACGTTAATTCCTGGGCCAGTGGCTACTTTGATGTCAATGAAAAGGGAACGTTGGAAGTCTGCGCAGACGTTGGTGAAGGTTCGAATCGTCGAATTGATTTGAAAGAATTGGTCGATGATCTCAGGGAACGAGGTTTAAGCACGCCGTTATTGTTGCGGTTTTCTAATATCTTAGAGTCTCGAGTTAAAGCTATACATTCAGCTTTTTCAGAAACCATGCAACAGTATGAATACAAGGGTGAGTATTTAGGGGTTTATCCCATTAAGGTAAATCAACAGCGCTTTGTTGTAGAAGAGTTTGTAAAACAGGGCCGTTCAACCAAGTTGGGGCTGGAGGCAGGTTCAAAACCTGAGCTTTTGATCGCTCTTGCGCACATGAACAATCCGGATGCGCTTATCATCTGCAATGGCTTTAAGGATATGGAATATGTCGAAACAGCTTTGCTTTCTCAGAAGTTGGGCCGAAATACGATTCTTGTTGTTGACCGCTTTAAGGAGCTTGAGCTGATAACTCGCGCCAGTGAATCTTTGAATATAAAGCCTCGCATTGGATTTCGAGCAAAATTAGACAGTCGCGGCTCAGGCAAGTGGGTGGAGAGTAGCGGTATGAAGTCCAAGTTTGGATTGAGTGCCGATGAAATCGTTCGTGGTGTTGAGTGTCTGAGAGAAAAGGGCTTGCTCGATTGTTTAGAGCTTCTTCATTTTCATATTGGCTCTCAGGTGTCTGCATTGCGTTCTATAAAAGAGAGTATGGCCGAGGCCGCTCAATTCTATGTTCAGTTGTCTAAGATGGGAGCTCCGCTCAAATACATCGATGTTGGTGGTGGCTTGGCTGTTGATTACGATGGAAGTCAGACTAATTGGGATAACTCCATGAACTATTCTGTAAAAGAGTATGCCAGCGATGTCGTTTGGACCATTCAACAAGCTTGCGATGCCTACGAAATTGGGCATCCGCACATCATTACTGAGTCTGGTCGAGCGCTTTCAGCCTATTGTAGTGTGTTGATCTTTAATGTGGTGGATGCCTCGATTATGGGATCTAGTGAAATGCCCGTAGTTCCTGAGGCCGAGGGACATGAGCTTATCGATGAATTCAAACTTCTCATTGAGGGTTTAACCCAAAAGAATTTAAATGAATCGATTCAAGATGCTTACAAATTGCGTGATGATGCCTCCAGCTTGTTTGGTTTGGGTTATTTTAGCTTGATTCAGAGATCTCTCATGGAAGTGATGTTCAGACACTTCTGCACCAAGGCTTTAAATTTATCCAAAGGGATGAACCGAAAGCCTGAGGGCCTTGAAGGAATTAGTAAATTTTTAACGGATGCCTATTTTTGTAACTTCTCTTTGTTTCAGTCGGCTCCCGATACTTGGGCTGTTGACCAGGCTTTTCCGATTATGCCCATTCATAGGCTCAACGAGAGACCCAACCGACAAGGCACTCTTTTGGATCTCACCTGTGATTCGGATGGAAAAATTGACGACTTTATCGACATCAAAGAAGAGAAAAAGTTTCTTGAGCTACATGAGTTGAAAGATGGCGAAGATTATCTACTGGGAATGTTTTTGGTTGGAGCCTATCAAGAAGTTCTTGGAGATTTTCATAACTTGTTTGGTGATACCGATGCCGTTCACATTTCGCTCACTGAAACCGGTTACTCGATAGACCACATTGTTGAGGGTGATCGAATTTACGAAGTTCTTCAGTATATGGAATACGATCGAAGTTCACTCATGAGGCGAGTTCGTCGAGCCACCGAAGAGGGCATTGCTAAGAAGCGAATCACCATTCAAGAAGCTCGTTTATTGACTCAACACTATGAAGAAGCTCTTAATCGCTCCACTTATCTGAAAGATGGCGAGGATTCGGAAGGGGCGGCTGCTCGTGCTGGCTTTCGACCCTTCAAACAGGATCAAAAAAAGGACTCCCCGCTTGGGACAGCTTAGACACCGTGATAGAATTTTCCAACGATGATTAAAGTTCAAAGTGCCGGTCAGACATTGTGGGAGGGGAAAGCTTCCAATGGAATGGAGTTTCGGAAAGACCTCTCAAAAACTCGAAAATTAGTAGGGTTAAAGTTTGGCGAACAGATTTTAGATTTACATATGCCTTTGAGTGACTCTGAAGCTTATGAGGCCATTTATATGGATTCTCCCGAGGGTTTGGATTTTGTTCGACACAGCTGTGCTCATATCTTGGCCCAGGCTGTTCAGCAGCTTTATGAAAACGTTCAAGTCACTATAGGTCCCGTGATCGACAACGGGTTTTTCTATGACTTTGCGACAGACAAGCCTTTTACGCTTGAAGATTTGCCAGCCATTGAGAAGAAAATGAAAAAGATTGTTGCTCAGAACCATGAGCTTAAGCGGGAAGAGTGGCCCGTGGAAAAGGCAATTGTGTTTTTTGACGAACGAGGCGAAAAGTTTAAAACCGAGATCATTCAAGATCTTCAAAAAAACGAAGGTGTAAAAACTGTTAGCCTCTATTGGCAGGGAGACTGGGTGGACCTTTGTCGTGGGCCTCACGTGCCTAAAACAGGGGATATCCCTGCTCTTAAGCTAATGAGCGTGGCAGGTGCCTATTGGCGTGGTGATGAGAAGAATCCTATGTTGTCTCGTATCTACGGGACTGCCTTTACGGATAAGGAAGAGCTATCGAAATATTTATTCCAAATTGAAGAAGCTAAAAAGCGGGATCATCGTAAGCTAGGCGTTGAAATGGAGCTATTTTCCTTTCACGAAGAAGCGCCTGCATCGCCCTTCTTTCACAAGAACGGTGCTATCGTTTATGAGGCCGTTAAAGACGTTTTAACTGAACTCAACCAAGCGAATGGCTTTGAGACTGTTCTTTCTCCTTTGATGATGAGTGAGAAGTTGTGGAAGGCCTCGGGGCATTACGACAACTACAAAGAGAACATGTATTTTACCCAGGTGGATGATCAAAACTTTGCGGTGAAACCTATGAATTGCCCGGGTCACTGTTTGATTTATGGCAATCAAAGGCACTCGTATCGAGAGCTACCCATTCGTTATGCGGAGTTTGGCCGAGTTCATCGGCATGAGCGCAGCGGAGTTGTTGCTGGTTTGTTTCGAGTGAGAAGCTTTGTCCAGGATGATGCCCACGTTTATTGCACCGAAGAGCAAATCGAGGGCGAGATCATTCGAATCTTAGAAATGATACGTAAGTTTTACTCCCTTTTTGGCTTTAGCTATCAAATTGAATTGAGCACGAGGCCGGAAAAACGGATTGGTGCCGAAGAAGTTTGGGATCGATCCGAAGCTGCCTTGAAGTCTGCCCTAGAAACGGCCGGAGAAACCTACAAGATTAACCCGGGGGACGGGGCCTTTTATGGACCGAAGATCGATTTTCACCTTAATGACTCTTTGGGCCGAACTCACCAGTGCGGAACCGTGCAATTGGACTTCTCGATGCCTGACCGATTTGGCCTTGGATACACCGGTGCCGATAATGCAAAACACACCCCGGTCATGATCCACCGAGCAATTGCGGGCAGTTTAGAGCGATTTTTAGGGATTTTGATTGAACACTACGGCGGCAAATTTCCCTTATGGTTGGCACCTTTACAGCTAGTTGTGATGACTGTGACGGAAGAAGCGGGCACCTTGGCTCAAAAACTTTTTGACGAAGCAAAATCAAGGGGATATCGTGTTGTCTTAGATGATTCAAATGACAAGCTCGGCGCTAAAATCAAAAGACATAGGAAATTCAAAGTCCCCTATATGGTAATCCTAGGCGCCCAAGAAGTAGAAAACTCTAACGTTAGTCTCAGAAAAGAAGATGGTAGCCAGGTAAGTGGTCTATCTATTGATGAGTTCTTTTCAGAGCTAGAGTCACTTCAAAGAAATAAATTCTAATGATCAGTTTAATTTCATGATGAAAAATCTTTTTTTAAAAAATATCCAAAGGAGGATATCCTATTAAGAAACCTGGAAGAGGTCGTTTTCAACAGAACAATGACGAGCACCAAATTAATTTTCGAATTCGTTCCCCATTTGTTCGCGTGATTGGAGCCGCCGGTGAGCAGCTCGGAATTTTAGATACGCGTGAAGCTGTTAGACAGGCTCGTGAATCTGGCTTGGATCTTGTTCAAGTTGCCGCTAAGTCGGATCCTCCCGTCTGTAAAATTATGGATTACGGGAAGTTTAAGTATCAAGAAAAGAAAAAGAAACAAGTTTCTAAAAAGAAACAAGTTTCTATGGAGCTTAAGGAAATTCAAATACGTCCAAAGACTGAAGACCATGATTTGGGACATAAGTCTAAGAGAGCTATTGGCTTTCTTGAAGAAGGAAACAAGGTCAAAATCATTGTTTTCTACCGTGGGCGTGAGATGGAACACTTGGATGTTGGCTGGAGAACCTTGATGGAGTTTCTTGAGAAGCTCGAAGGCCAAGCTATGGTTGATTTACAGCCGAAGATGGAAGGCAAGCGATTGATCGTTATTGTTGGTCCCATAAGTGCGGCAAAGAAAGCCAAAGAAGTTGGACTTATTGCAAGTCTTATTCGGCCGAGAAGATTGATGGAAAAAACGCCTGCCGAACGAGCTGAGGAGAATAATCCCGATCCGACCTCGACCTAAAACGCTAACCTGGGGAGGTAGTGCATGCGTGGATCCTATTTATTGGCCTTTTTCTTGTTTGTGTCTCCGCTGTGGGCTCAGGTAGGCCCATTGACCGTGGCACGCTTGAAGTTTGAATATCGCTCCTTTGATGGTGGCTTTTCGCACCCGTGTCGTCATAAACAGGAGAATGAATTTGGTATGGATTGGGCGGTCGAATGCGGCCCAGATTTTAGCCGAAAATTTGGTGTTCATTTAAAGCTAAGTGCCTATCCTCACAAAACCCCCCCTCGGCTTAGCTATGAGTTATTGTATTGGGTCGCCGATAGAAATAATTCCTCCTCAGATGTGGGATCAACAACCTGGTTTCATCTAGAAGAGCATAGTCCCTTGCACTCCGTGCAGGTAAGTCAATCAGTTGATAATGATTTGGCAGGCCTCTATCTAACTATTTCTAAGTGATTCAAGAGCTGCTTTAGTCTTTCGATTCTAGGCGATAGTATTCGAGCGTAGTTTTTTGAAGACCCTTGATCCAAGACTCTTTAGTTTGTTTGTAGACACTATCTAGAGTCATTAGGCTAAATTCATCGCTATGGTGATTGTCTTTTTGAATGACAATCGGATTTGAATCTTCGTCGAATGAAAGTACGACGGCTGCATGATATGGAGTTTCGTAGGAGAACATGCTTTTTCTAGGCCATCCGTCTCGATCGTCAAAAACAGCCTCTTTGAACTCTCCATGGAATACAATGAGGTCTCCAATTCTAAGTTCTGTTTCAGTGATCTTTGTGAATTTGCTTTTTACAAACTTTTCAAAGTCTCGAGGAGATACAATGTGCGGCACATTGATGTATTTTTCTTCATAGTAGGACATGGCCATCCAATAGCAATTGGCGCTCTCCCAAATTTCAGTTGAGCGGGTTCCGCCAAGAGTTTCCAATCGACGGATGATTTTTTGAATTTCAGATGCCGCTTTTAAGAGATTTTTCGGATAGTTGTTTAATATTTCCTCTTGCTTTCCCTTGCTCGAGGTATCCAGTGTAAAATCTAAAGTGTGACCTTTTAGAGAGGTGCTAATTGCGGCGACGTAGAGAATGAATCCTAAGAATTTTTTCATTTTGAGAAAGCCTTGCTCATTAATTACAGAGCGCTTGCGCGATTCCTTGTAATTTTTTTACTGCTTCGTTTTCTCTAGCAGATTCACCTTGATCGTTGTCGTATTTATGAATGCTATACCTTTTCTTTGTTTTGAGTTCAGTGAGATTGATCATGGAGAGTGTTTTAATGTCTTCTGAAAAGCCCCTTCTTCCTTGTGGAGACCAATCACTTTCTCCTGTCGCGATTTCCTCAACCAGTTCTTTGATAGAGGTAAAACGCTTTTGAGCTTCTTGAGTAATGAGGTGGCTATCTAAGGCGATTCGACATTCATGAAGGACGGTTCTTTTTTCTGATTTCACACTGGCTCTAAAAAAGACGACCAAATGGTCGGGTTCAAAGTCGAAATTTCTTGATTTGGAGGACTTACTTTCTACCGGTCCAGTTTGAATAGAGGGAAGCTTGGTGGATTGGGGGGCTAGGCTCCTCTCCAAATCTGATTGTGAATGGTTGCCGGGTTTCGGTTGAGCCGAGCATGTGATGGCAACAAGTGCCGCTACCGCGACGGGTGCAAGTGTCTTAAGATACTGAAAATACATAAGATTCCTTTCTTAATGCATGTCTTTGTGGGTGGAATATAACGCATTGCATAAATAATATCAAGTCCAATTTAGCCAATACTCGAAATAGTTGGATTTGCGAGCTTTTCACTTGTCTGAACGGATTGTTGATGGCAGAAAGGGTGGCTCTTTGTAAGGAGAGATTGCGACTATGCCAAAACTTAAAAGTCACTCAGGTGCGAAAAAGCGATTTAAAAAGACAGCTTCTGGCCTCATCAAACGAGGCAAAATGAATAGTAAGCACTTGCAGTTGCAAAAGAGTAATAGTCGTCACAGACGTATTCAGCAATCTGCTTACATTGATGCTGGCAACCAAGGAAGAATTGATAGACTCATCCCCTACGCGTGAGTTTGAAGGAGTAAAGAAATGCCTAGAGTAAAAGGTGGATTTAAAACTAGAAAAAGAAGAAAAAAAGTTCTTAAGGCGACCGAAGGATATCGCGGGTCGGCTAAGAGATCTTTTTCCAAAGCCTATGAGGCTCTTACTCACGCATTGGTTTACGCTTTTCGTGACCGTAAAAATAAAAAGAGGGACATGCGCGCTCTTTGGAACCAACGTATCAACGCTGCTGCTCGTGAGAATGAGTTAACTTATTCAACTCTCATTGGTGGTTTGAAAAGAGCCAATGTTGAGCTTGATCGAAAGACTCTAGCTTATATTGCTCTGCACGATCCTCAAGGATTCTCTGAGATTGCTAAAGCTGCTCAGGGAGCATAACGAGAATTTTCTTTTTTTATTTGGTATAGGGCTTGGCCTTAGTGCCCTGTGCCAGTATTAATTATATATGGGCTCGGGGAATTTGGACAACTTTGAAAAGAATCTAGCCCTCATTGAAAAACGAGGCCTAGAACTCATCTCTCACGCTGAAGATCTTCAGCACCTTGAAACTTTACGAGTTGAATTGTTCGGCAAAAAGGGTGAGCTGACTTCTTTGATGAAACAGCTTGGCCAAATGAGCCACGAAGAAAGACCCGTTGCCGGGCAAAAAGCCAATGCCATCCGAGAAGCGCTGACCAAAAGTTACGATGCACGAGCCGTGCGGTTGAAACAAGCCAGCATAACTAAGCAACTCGAAACCGAGAGGGTTGATGTAAGTTTACCTGCTCGCGAAGTGCCTCAATCCTTTGAGCACCCAGTTTTTAGAGCTCAGGCTGAAATTATTAGTATTCTAAGAGCTTGTGGTTTTGTGGTGGAAATGGGGCCAGAGATTGAATCCGAGTGGAACAATTTCGATTCTCTCAATTTTCCGCCTAATCATCCCTCTCGAACCATGCAGGATACCTTTTATGTATCGCGAGAAGAGAAGTTAGTTTTAAGAACTCACACTTCTCCTGTGCAGATTCGAAGTATGTTGCGGTCCAAGCCACCGGTGAGAATGATATGCCCAGGGCGAGTCTATCGAGCGGATTATGATCACACTCATTCTCCTATGTTTCACCAGGTCGAAGGGCTTTTGGTGGACGAAGATGTTCACATGGGAGATTTGAAGGGAATACTTCAATATTTAGTAAGTGAATTCTTTGGGTCAGAACTTAAGGTTCGTCTCAGGCCTTCATTCTTTCCTTTTACAGAGCCCTCAGCTGAAGTGGATATGCAATGTTGCTTTTGCAAAGGGGCAGGTTGCCGAGTTTGCAAAAGCACTGGCTGGATTGAAATTGGTGGTTGCGGAATGGTTGATCCAGAAGTTTTTAAATCCGTTAATTATGACATCGATAAGATTCGTGGCTTTGCTTTTGGTATGGGCATTGAACGAATGGCCATGTTGAAATATTCCATTGAAGATCTGCGTTCTTTTTACGAATCTGATTATCGTTATTTCTTACAGTTTCCGAGGTGGCTCGTATGAAGATTTCATTATCTTGGGTAGCTACTTATTTAAATTCATCGAAGGCTTTGGAGAGTTTGAAAAAGCAGGCTTCTGTTCTTGAGCAGAGAATGCCTTTGGTCGGGCTTGAGGTTGGTTCTCGGAAGAAATTGTCGGAAGGCATTGAAGATGTTGTTACCGCTGAAATATTGAGTTTTGAAAAACATCCTGAAGCAGATCGACTCAATGTTTGTAAGGTGAAAGTCTCAGACAAAGAAATTTATTCTATAGTTTGTGGTGCTTCAAATGTGAAACAGGGGCTGAAAGTAGCCCTTGCTCGAGAAGGCTGTGTGCTACCGGGCAATTTCAAGATTAAGAAATCTAAAATTCGTGGAGTAGAAAGTTCTGGAATGCTTTGCTCTGAGAGTGAGTTGGGTTTGGCAGATGCCTCTGAAGGAATCTTGGAGCTGCCTGCGAAGACGACCATTGGTCGACCGTTGGTGGCGGCTCTGGGCTTAGACGATGAGGTTTGGGAGTTTGAATTGACTCCGGATCGTGCTGACTGTCTGTCTCATGTTGGTTTGGCCCGGGAGTTGGGTCGCTATGTTGGTGCCTCTGTTCAATTGCCTGAATATGAGAAGTTAAACTTTGAAAAAAGTTCGGATGTGCCTTTAATTAGTCTTGAGGTTCAAGCTAAAAGGGCCTGTCCTTTCTATAGCGCTCAGCTACTTGAGGGCTTTAAGACGATTGAGACTCCTCAATGGATGAGCTCTCATTTACAGGCTGTCGGGCAGCGTCCAAAAAATGCACTCGTAGATATTACTAATTATGTTTTAATGGAGCTAGGTCAGCCTTTGCACGCTTTTGATGCGGATAAAATTGAAGGATCTAAGCTGATTGTTCGATACGCTAAGAAGGGTGAGAGCCTTGTTACTTTGGATGGCGTTGAAAGAAAGTTGTTTAAAGAAGACTTGGTGATTGCTGACTCCAAAGGGCCTGTCGCTATTGCGGGTGTTATGGGCGGACTTGAAAGTGCTGTTTCTAATGAAACTAAGCGAGTTATTTTAGAGTCGGCTTATTTCAATGCGGACTCCATTCGAGGAACTGTTCAACGGCATAAGATCCATTCCGAGTCTTCCCATCGTTTTGAGAGGGGTGTAGACCCTAATATGGCCTTGGTAGGGGCTGGCAGAGCTCTCAAGTTGTTTAAGGACATTTGTGGGTGCAGAAGACGAGGTGCTTTAGTTCATTTTCAAGCCAAGACTTTTTCCAAGAAGCTTGAAGCCCACACTATTAATTTAGATTTAAGAGCGTTTAAAAAAGTGACCGGTCTTGATTTGCAAGCCAAAGAAATTAGCGACCATTTGGCGACCTTAGAGATTGGCACGGAAAGTCGCTCAGCCAAGGTTTTAAAAGTGTTTGTTCCCACTCATAGAGTGGATCTTTTGCGTGAAATTGATTTGATTGAAGAAGTGGCTCGCTTGGCGGGGTTTGATGGGATTCCTACGCGATTTCCTGCCATGCTTTCGGTTTCTAAGCCTATCACTGAGGGCACTTTTGATTTGATTCAGAAGTTGCGCGTTAGAATGCTTGGGACCTCTTTTGTGGAGTTGATGCCTTATTGTTTTTTCTCGGACAAAGAGAAAGAATATGCTCCTGACGTTAAATATGTGAGTCTAGAGAACCCACTTTCTCATGACTGGAAATATATGCGCTCCAACTTAAGTACAGGGCTTTTACGCTCTTTGGCTTCAAGCACGGCCAAGGGTGAGTATAGAGCGAAGTTTTTTGAAGCTTCTACCGTTTTTGAAAAGAGAACAGATTTGACTGATGTGGCTTTGTCTTCACCAACAAAAGAATCTTTACATGTTTCTTGGGTTTTGTTGGGGCAAAGAAACAAAGATCATTGGTCTTCGGATAAGAGTTCTGTCGCGAGGAAAGAGCAGTTTGATTTTTTTGACGCCAAGGGAGCTGCGGATTTAATCGCCCAATCCATGGCGACTCAGGATCGAATTTGGCAGAGTATGAATCTGCTTCCTTTGTGGAAAGTCTACGATGATCCTAAGCTTGCACCTTATGTAGCCGAAATGGCTCCGTGGATTCCGATGAATTTACTTCACCCTGGTCGCTCTGCGATTTATTTTACGCCGGGGAAAAAAGGCCCTCAGACGAACGTGATGGGATTTGTGGGTGAACTTCATCCTTTGGTGAAGAGTGATTTACTAAATGTGGCTACAGGAAAAGAACTTGGCGTTGCGTTTGGTGAACTTCGGTGTGTTGAAGATTTGTGGAAAAGTGCTTACGAAAAGAGCACTGTTGCGAAAATTCTAAAAAAGGGCAGCATCACGGCCAGCTCCAAGTTTCCATTTATTGAAAGAGATTTAGCTTTTGTTTTCGAAAAATCGCTTAGCTTTGACGACATCGCTAAGGTTGTTCATAAACAAGCATCAGACCTTTTGGTGAGCCTAGACTGTTTGGATGTTTACCCACAAGAGGATGGAAGAGTGTCTGTTGCAATGAGGCTTTTGTTGCAAAGCCAGGAACGCACTCTTGAAGACAACGAAGTAGCTTCTTTGATAGAAAAGACAACCAGCGCCTTGGTGAAGACCTTTAAAGCCGAACAACGCGTTTGATTGTTAGTCTATTTGCCGCAACATTTTTTGAATTTTTTGCCTGAGCCACATGGGCAAGGATCGTTTCGTCCAACTTTTGGTTCGTCACGTTTGTGAACTTCACCAACAACTTTTCCGTCGTAGAAATACCATTTGTTTTCTTTTTGCCGAAATTCACTTAGTTCGTGGTGGTTTTGCACTCCGTCCTGATCTTCGTATTGGCAAACAAACTCTACCTTTGCGCGATCGACGCGAGTGTCTTCGGCCTTTTTGATTTCGAGTCCGAGCCATTTTGAATTTTTAGACCAATTGCTAATGTCTTCTCGGTTGAGTTCGTCACGTCCTGAGGGATGGTGGCTATCAATGATAAAATCAACATTTCCAGTGGCGAAGGCCGTGTAGCGTGCTCTCATGAGTTGTTCGGCGCTTTCAGCTGATTTGCCAGCCAAAATAGGGGCGCAACAGGACTCTAGATTTTGTTTGCTTCCACAGGGGCATTTACTCATGGGATAAAGACTTACAACGTTTGAGCTTGCTAAGTCTCTTGAAAATTCTTATCCAGCCACGGCTAACGCAATTAGTCACAGGCCCCTGGCTCTATGTGCCATAGGATTGACTCCGCAGGTGGGATCTCTATCCAAACCTTAAGCAATGTGGTCAAATGGTAGTATGGCATATTTTAGAATTAAGGAAGCTGCCGAAAGAATTGGGGTTTTACCTCATGTTTTGCGCTTCTGGGAGTCTCAGTTTCCACACCTTAAGCCCACAAAAACCACGAGGGGGCAACGCCTCTACACGGATGAGGATTTGGAGAATTTTCTTAAAATCAAACATTTGCTCTATACCGAGGGATATTCCATTCCAGGGGCCAAGAAGTATCTCAAAGAAGCTCGATCCAATAAGGGGAAAAATGTGGCTCCAATTGCTGCTGCTGAAGAATCCTTGCATAGAGGAATGCTCGAAGACGTGCTAAGTCAGTTGAAAGAGTTACGCCAATACGCAAAGGAAATTTAAAAGAATGAGCAAAAATTCAAAACCTAAATTAACAGTAAAAGAAGCCACTGGAAAGTTGGGAATTCTAACTCCGGGTATGGGGGCTGTGGCCTCGACTTTTATCGCGGGCTGCATTGCATCGAGAAAAGGTTTGTCCAAGCCTTTGGGTTCTTTGACTCAGATGGGTCGAATTCGAATAGGAAAAAGAACAGAGGGAAAGAGCCCTCTTGTAAAAGAATACATCTCTCTGACTTCTCTGGAGAACCTTGAGTTCGGTGGTTGGGATATTTTTTCTGACAACATGTATGAAGCTTGTAAAAGAGCGGCTGTTCTAAAGCCTGAAGACATCGAACCGATTAAGGAAGAGCTTTCTGCAATCAAGCCCATGAAGGCTGTTTTCTCCGAAAAGTATATTCAACGAATTCGTGGTGAGAACATCATCAAAGAGGGAACTCTTTGGGAAAAAGCTCAAATGCTTCGTGCCGACATTCAAAACTTTAAAAAAGAAAAGAACTGCGAACGCGTGGTTATGGTTTGGTGTGGATCTACAGAAGCTTATTGTGAGCCCTCTGAAGTTCATATGACGATGGAAGCTTTTGAAGCAGGCCTTAAGGCCGATTCGGATAAGATTCCTCCTTCACAGGTTTATGCTTATGCAGCTCTTAAAGAAGGCGTGCCTTATGCTAACGGTGCCCCTAACTTAACGGTCGATATTCCGGCTTTCGTCAAATATTCTACAGAACATAGAGTGCCTATCGCTGGTCGCGACTTTAAGACCGGCCAAACCTTGATGAAAACTATTTTGGCTCCTGGCTTTAAAGTAAGAGGCTTAGGAATCAAGGGTTGGTATTCAATCAATATCTTGGGTAATCGAGATGGCGAAGTTTTGGATCACCCAGACAATTTTAAAACCAAAGAAGTTTCTAAATTGGGTGTGTTGCAAACAATCTTGCAACCAGAACTATATCCTGAACAATACGGTGATCTTTATCATAAAGTTTTGATAAACTATTACCCACCACGAGGCGACAACAAAGAAGGATGGGATAACATCGATATCTTTGGTTGGATGGGCTACGACATGCAGATTAAGGTAAACTTTCTTTGCCGCGATTCCATTTTGGCTGCACCTCTTGTTTTGGATTTAGCTTTGTTCATGGATTTAGCGGGCCGAACAGGCTTTGGTGGAATTCAAGAATGGCTAAGCTTCTACTTCAAAGCACCTCAAGTTAAAGAAGGTTTGTATCCTGAACATGACATCTTTATTCAATCGATGAAGTTGAAAAACACTTTAAGAGCGATGAAGGGCGATGTTGAGATTACCCACACCGGCTTAGACTATTACGACTACTACCAAGAGTAGTTGAGTGCTAGCGGTCCTTTTCAACGGCTAAAGAATATAGATCAAGGCTGAGAAAACGCCTCGGTAAATGAACGAAACTTAGGGGCAGAAAACACACCGTTTCGCATGCCTCGGTAAACTCCAGAGGAAATTCTACTTTTATTGTCTTGGTTCCAGAACTCTGCCTCTACCGTCATTTCGCTCGGACAATTTACACAATATTTACTAACGGCCTCAGTAAAAGCTGCGGCGGCATAATAAGCTCCCCAGGGAATTGAATCACAAGCCATCATTCCCTCGAAAGCGTGTCCGCTCTTGCATAGTTCATGAACATAACCGCAGGATTTTGGTATGTCTTCATGAGTGCCAGATGGTCAATGTCTTCACTGTGCACCCCGTGACAATCACTGTGACGAGCTTCATGCACTAACAATTGCATACGAAAAAGCGGTGAACGCCGTAGAAAAGTATCAGAGTATAGCATCACGTAACCAACTCTCGGGGTGTCTTCGATTTCCACTGTGTGGTCATGCGTGAAAGGAATCTGTAGATCTCTCGGCAACAAGCGCTCAATTCGAAAAAAATTCTTAAACCAAAGCTCGAATCCTAGATTGTCTGCTACAGAATTGTGCATTGAGGACTCCTCAAAATCGAAATATTTTACTCTTTTCTTAACAAAGTTAAGTGCAGCGTCTATTTTTTGTGATTCAAAGAATAAAAAATAATCACTGTCTTGAGGAATATTTTCGAATTCTAGAGTCTTCATCAGCTCTAGATCCCCAGAAAGCTGGCTCTTCAACTCTTGTGGAAAACGATCCGAATAAAGGAAATCTTCTTTGGCAACTATTCCAGGGGCCATTAATAGCCCAATGAGAAATAGAGCATTCAAAGCGAATTTATACCCGACTCGAAACATCTTCATATAACTTCAACTGGTCTTAAGTGAAACCAAGCGCCCAAGGCACTTAAAACGACTTAACCCAACTAGGTAGCATTTAACTTAACCTGTTAATTTTGTAGTGTTTCTAAAGAAAGCATGCGAGCTGTTTTTGCGGTTTATTGCAACAATTCTGTGAATTTCGACTACAGAGAAGGGTGAAGTTATAAGAGCCATTGATGGCCACCGCGTAACCCTTAATGACTTTGAAATAGCTGAAGCTTCTTACTCATGACCAGATATTGGCTGATGCGTTTCCGTGGATCTTGACGCATTGGAGGTAGTGCATTACTCATGGGGCAGCTTACTTGTTGAGGATAACTTTATATATATGAACAAATCTATGATCGTATTGTTTTTTGTGGCACTTTTTTCCTCCGCGTCTTTCGCCTATGACAGTTGGGAAGAGCGCCTATCTTTGGAAAAGAGTATCCGGCAAAAGGTTCTAAACTTTGTTCTAAATGACGATACTGTAGAACCTAATTTAGAAGTGGTTTTTTCACTAGCACTTGAGGCTATCAACAAACGACATCCTTTGGATAGGCGTAAAGGTCCTATCGCCTTGGACGGCATTAATGCACATGCAATATTAGGAATGCAGCAAGTTGATGTTGCTTTAGATGCGATTATTAAAAGTCATTCCTCAGAGCAATAAATTGATCAAGCACAGTCCTTGGAACTTTTCTCCCTTTGATTGAGTTTAACGGTTACGTGAGCACGCCAGAGTGGCAAAGAAGTAAAAGTATTGACGCTCTGTCTCTATTTGATGTAGGGAAGTGGCTATGTCAATTTTTAGAAATTTAAATTCAATGGCTGTATTTTTTCTATTCCTCATTGCTCCTTTTTCTCATTCAAGTTCTCTAGAGCTTCCCCAGCTTCACCGAGAAAACCATCTAGAGGTTGAAGCCGGTTTTTACCTTGCTAAAGAAAACAGTAATGAGACTCAAAATACACTCAAAGAATTAGAAAGAATATTCAGTAAAATCACTGGCAAGGAGACTTCACTCCTTTATTTTATCTCTTCGGTTTACACGGACGATGTTTTTGTAGACCTCGTAAGAATTCAACCTGATGGCTCCGCTGTTGTTGGTCTCGTTTTTAGTGGTGCCGGAGTGGTTACTAATTTTAAAATTCCTCAAAGCAGAGTTTACGTTAGACATAACAAAACAAAGGATGTCCTCTATAGAATTACGCTTTTCTCTAAAGAATATAATGATGGGCTAGATTGCTCTGCTGGAGCTTTGGAGAACTTAGTTTTGGAGTTTTCAGTTAAAGAGAACAAGATTACTTCTTTTCAGCAATTTCTCTACGCAGATTACCTTGTCACCACCGACTCCTGCCATATCGACTACAAACGCAAGGTGAAAATTGATTATAGTAGCTGGAGCACCGGAAGATAATACCTGGCCTCGTAGCTTTTTGTGCCAATGGTTTGCGTGGGGACTCAATTCCTTAGGATTATGATGCGAATCTTAGACAGTCTTTTCAATAAGACGCTGTTTTGTTGAGGGAGTAAACTGTCGAGCTTTAACCCTCAGTCCGTAAAAACTAAGTGCATATCTCAAACAGAGTAGTAACAAAATTGAGGACGCGCCGATCATAGAAAAGGGAGGCATTCCCCCATACCATTTTTCCAGATTAAACCAGCTCTTGTAACCAAAGGCCGCGATGTGGGCAAAGGTAATCCAAAGGGCCCAAATGCCACCACGCTGGAGCGCCTTCCATTGCCGACCGTCCATGATCTTCATCACAGGTGGGAATGAGATGCAGGCTAGAAAGCCCAGATGAACCAGGGCCAATGTTCCAAAAAACATTGAAAGACTTCCTTGCCAGTTTAAACGGCCATTCGTGGCGTTAAAGAAGACGCTATAGTTATTGGGATTCATCAGCAATAGAGACATGAAGCCATGGGCTGAGCCGAGCATAAAACCTCCAAGCCCAAGGTATTTTCTATGAGCAAGGTATTGTTTGAACTTGGGCCATAGATTCGCTGCGGGTCCAAGGACGTAGGCTGCGGCCATGAGCATAACGGCCGTTACTCCTAGGACCTTGTTCATTAGGTAAAAAGGGAGGTCATACCAGGGTTCATTGTGAAAAACTGTATACCTTAAGAAGGCATAGGCAAAACAAGGGACAAACACCCATATAAAGGGAATGTAAAATTTTTGAAATTCAATCACGCTTCTTCCGCTCGGTCGTGACATTGTGTTTTCTTGGTTCATCACTTTTTCCTCCACCTCAATAATGATAATGATTCTCATTATTGTTTAGCTGGGAAGAAGGCAAATTAATTTAACGGCAAGTTTCGATTTAAGGGAGTGCGCCGCGTCTCAAAGTCATGTAGTCCTCGAGAGCTTGCCAAAATGGCTAAGAAAACAACCCTGAATCGAGAAACAAATTTGAACTGGGGCGAATGTAGGCTTTCAAGTTATCCAGAGTGCCCGGATACCTTTCAATCTCGCCATTCTTTGTTGATGATGAGACGGGCGCCTTTCTTAAAGGTGAGGTAACTCCATGACCAGCTTACTAAGACAAAAAATTTATTCTTAAAGCCAATCAGGTAATAAATGTGGACCAGTAGCCAAGCGATCCAAGCGACAAAGCCAGAGCTTTTCCAAGAGCCAAATTGTAAAATTGCTTTCTTTCTTCCGATGGTGGCCATTTGGCCTTTGTCTAAATACTTAAAATGTTCTCGTGGCTTGTTGTTAAGGTCGCGAAGAATTTGTCGAGCTACAAAACGCCCGCCTTGAAGCGCCACGGGAGCTAGTGCCGGAAGGGGTCTCCCGTTTTCAGTAAAGGAGCTCATGTCTCCGATGATAAAAACCTCCTTGTGGGTGGGGAGACTCCAGTCAGAACGCACAATCACTCTCCCACCTCGATCGACTTCGACTCCTAGTTTCGTACCTAAGCTTGAGGGGGCTACTCCTGCCGCCCAAATAATAGTTTTTGAGGCAAGTTTCTTGTCGCCAAAAGAAAGGCCTTCGCTATCTACCGCCGTGACTTTGGCTCCACAGAGGATGTTGACGCCCATGTTTGTAAGATCTGTGTGGGCAAGCTTTGATAGTTTCTCTTCAAAGCTACTTAAGATCCGGGGCCCGGCTTCAACTAAATAAACTTCACTTTGAAGTGTGTCGATATTGCGAAAGTCCTTTTTAAAAGTCACACGTGCAATTTCCGCTATAGAGCCTGCAAGTTCAACTCCAGTGGGGCCTGCACCAATGATGGCAAAAGACATGAGGGCTTTTCTTTTTTCTGGGTTTTTCTCTTTTTCTGCTAGCTCAAAAGACAAAAGTATGCGCCGACGGATTTCAGTGGCTTGTTCCAGGGTTTTAAGTCCGGGGGCAAATGTCTCCCATTCATCATGACCGAAGTAACTATGAGAAGAGCCACAAGCAAGTATGAGATAGTCGTAACCATGCTTTTCTCCACCGGCACTAACGGTTCTCTCTTTAAGATTCACGCCGTCAACTTGGGCCATGAGAACCTGAATGTTTTTCTTGTCGGTTAGTTCAGCGCGAATGGGGGTGGCAATGTCGGCGGGAGAGAGCGCTGCCGTTGCTACTTGATAAAGCAAGGGTTGAAAAAGGTGGTGGTTCCTTTTGTCGATGATGGTTACGTCTAAGTTCTTTTGACCCGCAAGTGCTTTAGCTGCACTGAGCCCTCCAAAACCTGCGCCCACAATAACTACTTTGTGTGCCATAGGCCTCTAAGTTAGCTCTTTACAGGTGTGTTGTCGCCAATCATATATGCCAGCAAAAGCAAGGGCTTGCGGAGACTTGATGAGCAAAAGCTCAGGCGAGCTGACTTAAATTTCACTCCACACTATAGAGCATTACTGAAGCGTACAACAGCTACAGCTGACTTTGTCCTTCCCATCCAATCTGATACACGTCGTTGACGAACCACCTTGGTTATAGCCTCGAGCTGCACATTGGCTATAACATAAAGCATGTCTTTGAGCTCCATCGCTATTCTGACAATAGTTTTGACCCTTGTTTAAATCCAGTGGTGCACAAGTTCGTATTGGAGTTACAGTCCCACCACCGCCTCCCGCAGGATCTCTTGAGTCAAGAACGCATTTGCCAGTTCCCTCATCCCACTGAGTTCCCTCAATGTTAGTGCACACAATTTCTTGTACTTGAGGATTGTTCACAATCCGAATTAAAGTTTGAGGGTTCGCAGGCTGTGGGTTGGCTGGATCTATAACACCGAGCTCGCGATCAATGAAATTATTTATATAGCGATCAAAGTTTTGCTGGATAACAGCGTCCATTTTTTGCTCTAAATTACTCTCTAAATAGCTCTCAGTCGCGCCACCCACATCGCCGTCGTCACTAAAACAGCCCACAATTCGTGCGGAAGGTGAAACATCATCCGAAAATTTTAGTTGCACAGGAATGCTTTCTGATACATTGACGGTTGCGCCAGTTTTTTGCTTTTTGACAGCATTAATTTTTAACTTGGCTGTGCCATCAAAACTATTCGTAGGGCGTTTAATCTCGCTTAAGCTCATTTGATTTAAATCAATGTATTGAAAGTTTGTGGTGGACGTGATCTGATTACCACCAAGGCTTCCCACAACAACCTCGTCAGCGGATTCGCCAGTAGTCAAATCAAAATTAATACTTGTGCTTGAATTAATCACCGCACTTGCACCCGTGTCGGGTAGCCCACAATTATTGCGAGAGTTAATAATACTTTTGGCTAGACTTCTTAAGTTATCAACTTCGGCATGTTGCTGATTCGCTAAGCGATTATTGTTGGACTGTTTGGCAAACTGACTCAAGCCGTAACCCACAAAACCGAGCATCGCCAAAGCCATCATCACACTCATCATACTAAAACCGTGTCTATGATTACTCTTGCTGCATTTTTCCATACTATTCTCATCGGGAGAATTCATTCAGACCTTAATGATGCTTCTTTTCAGAACACATAGAAATCCCCCCGGCTAAACCCTTCAAAAACTTGAGGGAAAAGTTCGCTCCAGCCCCACTTATATTGTTTCTTAAGCACTAAAAAGGAGGGTTTGTTGGGAAAGGTTCTGGGGCTCCTCGGTTTTGTAGGGGCTGTTGCCAAGGGATTTTTTCCTTCTGCCTTTGGGGTGGCGATCATTTCTTTGACGGCTCTTCTCGACATCAAGTGGGTAAATTCAGGGGCTTGTGTCTTGTAAAGTTTGTGTAAAGCTGTCCGAGGATTCCGCAACGTTGCAAGATTTTGAGCATAAAG
>Ga0100403_1000142_pt1 | contig 65788 bp, 66 predicted proteins | sample CryGeymet201501t_FD_83663 | JGI IMG/M metagenome (GOLD analysis project Ga0100403, IMG submission 83663) | Groundwater microbial communities from Crystal Geyser aquifers in Utah, USA - Crystal Geyser metaG 2015-01t | ecosystem: Environmental > Aquatic > Deep subsurface > Groundwater | place...
AACTTGCAAGAACAGCTTGAGGTTGCTTAAGAAGGAAAAACGATTCGGGGCTCAAACAAATTCCACCGAGACGGCGGACATCCTCTTCTTGAGTTCATCGCTTGTTTGTTAAATAGCTGAAAAAATTACTCTCAATCGAGTCTGCACTTAGAAGGCATTGTTGTAAAGAAGGCCTAATAACCAGAACAAGGTTGAGATTGCAGCAAACAGAACCAATGCTAAAGTTAGTGCAATTGCTAAAAGCAACGCTGCAATAGAAACCCTTGATTGGGTTTTTAGTCGGTTAGGGTTCTCAAGATGTCGCTCCATTAGTTGTGTGTTTTTGAGGTTAGCTTTCCAGATAAAATCGAAAAGATTTCCAATGATAGGGATCGCATCGACGATGTTTTCGACCACAATGTTTCCAGTCATTCTAACCAGGGTCGCAGGCGAGCAGCCAATGAGGGCTGCTTGGACGATTATGTAAAATGAAAGCATTGTTGTGAATAGATCGCCAACACCGGGAAGTAGGCCGAGTATCCCATCCCAACCAAACTTAAAACCTAGAAAACTAAACTGAGAGTCTAAAAAAGTAGCAAGTGCCTTTGATCGTTCTAGTGTCTTTTGCTTACCTTTATTGTCCATAGTTATTGACTAAGTTTAAGGCAGATAAAGAAGATCATCAAACTAAATGGATTGTTAATGTCTTTCTTTGCAGGCTTTTAGCTCTTTGGCGTATTCGATCTTTAGGGTCGTTATGTTTAAGGCCTTTTTCATTTTCTTGGCACAGATGTCCGTTATATCTTTGGAAGCTCGCTTCCCTTCCTCTAGGTTTAAACAAGGTTGAGAGCTGGAGTCTGGAGTATCTTCGCAAAAGTTTTCAAAGCAGGACCAGTATTCCCATTCATCATTGAACTGCGTATACGCGCATGCATTATAAATGTGCCCATAAAGAGCTTCATCAAAGCTAATAGGGGTTGCGCAGTTCACGGCCCAGAAGCCTCCGAATAGTGATTTTAAGTGATTATTCCGCAGAGAGAAGGCCGCCAACAGGGCTTGGTTATTGAAGCTTCCTTTTTTGTTAGGGGCGACGGCCTTTTTCTCTACACATTTTAGACAATGGTCGGCGTTATCTGTTTGGCTGCTACAAACTATGTATGATTGTGTTTCGTAACTTCGACTCCACCCTTCATGGTGAGGACCTGTAATGAAGATTGCTAGAATCGAAGCTCTTTTTAAGCTTCGAGTGTTCATGTGATCATTTTGGCATTCTTGCAGGCCTGTCTACAAGTGATGATTTGATGTGCTAAACGCGATTCTCAAGAGTTCGTGTTAAGTTTTCTTAACCGATGGTAAAACAAACGGCGAATGTTTTGCTTATTGAGCATCATCCGATAGGCGCTTGAGTGCATCGTTTCCTGGCAATAGTGAAAGGTCGGGAACAATGGCAATTTCAATTCGTCTGTTAAGCTGTCGGTCCTCTTCGCTTTCGTTGCTCAGAACTGGTTTGGTGTCGCCATAACTTGCGGCACTAAGGCGAGTGACAGACATTCCTGCTTCGTTCATGATTTTCAGAACTGCCAAGGCGCGAGCAGAGGCTAGTTCCCAGTTTGAAGGGTATCTAGCTGTTTTGATGGAAACGTTATCCGTGTGACCTTCAATCTGAAAGGCTCGTTCCTTAATGTCGATTAGCAATTGAGCTGTTTTTATGAGCGTGCGATGACCGTTTTCTGAGATGTCCGCGGAGCCTGATTTGAACAATACGTCTGATGGGAGTGCTAAGATCATGCGCCCATCAACCATTTTTATTTTTAACTCACCTGAATCAACAAGTGCCTTGAAGCGTTGAGCAAGTGCTTTGTATTGCTCAACTCTTCGGTCGGTTTCAATCTTGCGCTTGGCAGCTTCATCAAGAGCAGCTTGCATTTCGGCGACCGATATCTCTAGTTCTGTGTTGCTAGAGGACTTTTCACCGAGTCTTTGCTGAAGCTTACTGTTAACCAGTTTGCTCATGGTCAGCTCTTGTTGGGTTTGAGTGAGTTTTGATTCAAGATCCTTATGGCGACTTGAAGAAACACAGCTGCTAAGGCAAATTATAAGACTCATGATAATTAAATTTCTCATTAAGGATAGAACATCCGAGAAAGGCGAAAAATGCAAGTTTTGAAATCGGCACTCTTACTCGTTATGATGCTTAGTGTTCCAACGGTCTTTTCTCAAGAAAGCTCTCTGCTCATACAGGGCGAGAAAAAGGCGTTAAAGTTGAGTCTGACAGAGCTTCTCAAGAAAGCTAAAAAGATTACGATCTCTAAAGACCCAGTGTATGGCAAGAAGATGCATTATCTGGCCGTTTCGATGAAAAGCTTGCTGAAAGACTTTTCTTTGAGTGACGAGGCCTTTGTTGAAATCTCGGCTTTGGATGGCTTTACATCTGTGGCCTCTGTCTCTCGCCTCTTGCGTCACAAGAAAGCAGAATCTTTTTTAGCAATCGAAAGTCCAAAGGACCCCTGGCCTACCTTAGAGAAAAAGAATGGTTCTGCCGGGCCCTTTTACGTGGTTTGGGTTGAGTCTAAGGGGGCTGATATCACCTCTGAAGAGTGGCCGTTTCAAGTTTCTACTATCAAGATTATTTCTGCGTTAAGTGAAAAATATCCTAAGGTTTATCCTGCCGGAAGTTTCTCAACGTCTCACCCCGTTCGAAGGGGACTTAAGGTCTTTCTTCAAAACTGTTTTCCTTGCCACACGATGAACAAGCAGGGTTCTTCTGACATGGGTCCCGATTTGAATCTTCCATACAATCCAATCGAGTATTTTAAAGAACGGTATTTTTGGAAGTTGATACGAAATCCCCAAAATTTAAGGCACTGGCCAAAGTCTCAAATGCCATCCTTTAGCTCGGATGTTCTAAAGGATGGTGAAGTGAAAGACTTGATCGCCTATCTAAAGCATATGAGTCGAAATAAGCGCTAAAGCTTATTCATCAAGTTTAAACTCGGGCAGTTTGCTTCCGTCTTTCACTAGGCCTACGGTTTTAATTATTCCGTAAGCCTGAGCAACCATGAAGTTCGCCATAACTTTTTCGGCAAGTTCTTTCTGAGGCTTCTCTTGTTCGGGAATTGGGAGCTTTTCTATGACTTCTTTAGTTTCATCTGCACCTTTGAAATGTCTGGCCAAGTCTTTTTCTCTCACATTGTTCGATTGCTTGCGTGCCTTGCTGAGGGTTTCGCTGTCTAGATCTTCTAAGAAAATATCGGGAGTAATGCCCTTGGCCTGAATTGATCGCCCTGAAGGAGTAAAGTATCGGGCTATAGTGAGCTTTAAGCCAGAGTCATCACCAACAGGGACAATCTCTTGAACAGAACCTTTGCCAAAGCTTACCTCGCCAGCGATGACGGAGCGGCCGTAGTCTTGAAGTGCTCCTGCAACAATTTCACTAGCCGAAGCCGATGAAGAATCAACCAGTGTTACAAGTGGTAGGTCTGTGAGTTTTCGGCCCTTTAAAGCCACCTTCGTTTCTTTCTTCTCTTTGTCGCGGCCTATTGTGTAAACAATGGGGCCTTCGTCTATAAAGAAGTTTGAAACTTTTACAGCTTGGTCAAGCAATCCACCTGGATTCTCTCGCAAATCGAGAATGAAGCCTGCTAGGTCTTTGTCTTTTTTAAGAGTTTTAATGGCATTTTCTAGCTCTCTTGAGGTGCCTTCCGAGAAAGATGTGATTCTAAGGTAGCCGATATGACTTGGTAAAAGTGCAAATTTTACAGTTTGAACTCTGATGATTTCACGCATGACTTTTACCTTGATAGGCTTTGCTTCGCCCTCGCGGAGAATGCCGAGCGTAACAAATGTGCCTGGCTTGCCTTTCATGAGCGTGGCGGCTTCTGGTAAGGATAGGTTGCGAGTGCTTTTGCCTTCAATCTGAATGATTCTATCTCGAGTCTTAATTCCAGCTCGGTAGGCCGGGCTATCCTCGATTGGAGCTATAACGGTGAGCACCTTGTCCTGGATGGTGACTTGAATGCCAAGTCCACCAAAGCTGCCTGAGGTGTCTTGTTTGAACTCGCGATATATTTCTGGGGTCATGTAGGCGGAGTGGGGGTCTAGTGTCCTGAGCATTCCTTGTATGGCTCCAGATATGAGTTCGTTAACCTCTACCTTGTCGACAAAGTTGTTCTCGATGTGTTCAAGAACCTTGGCGAAATTTTTTAGCTCCTTGTAGGGAGCTTTGTTGGCGCTCGTTCTATTCTGAAAGCAGCTGCCTAGTATAAAGCCGGTGCTAATAGCAAAACCAAGGAAGGCGTATTTTGAAAACGATCGAAGCAGATTCATTCATTTAGTATACTGGGATTTTTACTGATTCGATATTCGTTCAGAGATCAAATTCTTGGAAAAAACTTTCTGAGGGTCAACTGCGACACCGTTTTTTCGAATCTCAAAATAAAATTTATCTGTGCTTGAGCCAATGTTGCTACCAGCTTTTAGTTTTGATCCCACCTGCAAGCTGTGAGAGTTGCTTTGTTCTAGATGGGCGTAAGTGGCCAAAAAGCCCGTGTCGTGTTCTACAATGACAACAAAGCCTCTGCCTGGAATGGGAGCAGCGTAGACGACCTTTCCTGCTGAGCAGGCAATAATGGGGGTTTGATGGCTTTCAATCAACCATCCCGGATGCTGCCAAGAGACTTTACTTTCCTTGTCTGTAATTTGTCCAAACTCTCTTATGAGCTTGGATTTCGATGTCAGATTGATAGGCCAGCTTTTACACTCTGTGAGAGAAGGTCTCCTAGAACTTTTAGAGGATTTGTGCTGTAGGGCGAACTCAATGATGTGAATTTGTGCTATGGTTTCTTGTTCCTCAGCAACGACTTCATCACGTTTTTCGATGAGTGCATTGAGGGAGTTTCTGATCAGTTTTGCTCGAAGGTTTTGTCGAGCTTTTCTGGATTGGCCAAGAATAAGAGAGGTGGCTGGAACTTGAGCATTAGAGTATTTTTGATAGGCCTTTGTGAGCACTGTTATCTCTTGGTTTAGGCTCTTTATATTTAGAGAAAGCGCTTTTTTGTTTTCTTCTAAAAGACTTAGTTCTTGAGCCTCTTTCTTGACGGCAGCCCATAGAAGACTAGAGGCAAGAAAAGAGAGTAAGAAGGTAAATCGCATCTTAAAGATAAGCAACCTTAAGATCTCCTTGCGGGTTTTCTGACCAGAGGCCAGGTCATAACCGCGCCAAGCAAGGAGGCTCCAATGGCTACACCAATCACACCAAACCAAGAAGAAATAGAAAGAGTGAAAAAGTCAAAGTTCTTCGGAAGTAGAACGTTAGCAAAAGCTGGAAGTATGTATTGAATACTTAAATTGAGGGTGATGATTGTTAAAGCCGAAGAGACTAGGCCGTAGAAAAGCGCCTCTAGCAACATAGGTGTGAATATCCAAAACTTAGTAGCCCCTAAAACCTTCATCGTTTCGATATCCTCTTTGTTTCCTTCGAAGGCTAGGCGGATGAGGTGTGAAATTAAAAGAGCGACTATAGAAAAGACCAAAACAAAAAGCACGAAGGCCCAATTAACCACACGAGCTTCCGTCTCTGATTCGATTGAACCAATGTTGAGGGCGGCGCCAGCATCGACGTCTAATACGGTTGGATGTTTCTTTAGTTTCTCTACAAGATTGTTTAGGTCTTTGCGTTTAATTTGTCCTTTGATCATGTTGCCTGTAATCATGATGGGAAGAGCATTTTCACTCACCGCTTTTGAGAGGGTTTCGCCAAATTCATTTTCGAACTCCTTAAAGGCTTCGTCAGAAGATACCACTCTAACTTGCTCAAGAAGGGTGGATCCTTGCATGATTGCGACCACGTTTTTAACCTCAGCGTTTAAGGTGCCTGTTTTTATGAAAACATGAACGTTTGAGGGCGTTTCTATCGAAGTGCTTTGAACGTGCGAGAGATTGTCTTTAAGCGCCCAGAAAGAACCTAATAAAGTTAGAACTAAGGTTGCTCCTGCAACGGTTAAGATTCCCGAAATTGGGCGTGAGCAGATGTGTTTCCAAGCCATTTTAATAATCATGATTTTTCCGCAGTCCTCCAAAACCTAGGAATTTTATAAGCATTGTGCTGAGCAATTTTGTTCCTCTGACTGGGGAGGGTTCCTCCGACCAGCTCCAGAATTCTTCCACCAAAATCTCTTACTAGGCCCATGTCATGGGTTGCAATAAGAACAGTCGTGCCGTGTCCTTTCAACTCTCTAAGAAGTCGAACAAGGCCTCTGGCGGACTTCGGATCTAAATTACCGGTTGGTTCGTCTGCAATGATTAAGCTTGGGCAAGTCACAAGGGCGCGTGCGATGGCGATTCGTTGCCTTTCGCCTGCACTGAGAACGTGGACGGGGCTAAACATATGGTCCTTCATTTGGACCACTTCTAGCATCTCTTCAACCCGGCGGTTTCGTTCTTTGGTGGCTAGACCCCGGAAGCTCAAAGGTAATTCAACGTTTTCAAAAACGTTCAAGGTAGGCAAGAGCTTGTGGTCTTGAAATACTAGACCAATCTCTTGTCGTAACTGCCTTCTCTTGGTTTCGGACATCTGATTTAGATTCTTGCCTAGGGTAATGACTTCGCCAGAGCTTGGATTATCGAGTCCCATGATGATTCTCAATAAAGTGCTTTTGCCTGCTCCGGAGGGGCCCGTTAAAAAAACGAACTCTCCATGGCTGAGCTTAAGTGAAACCCTCGCCAATGCGTGTAGCTTTACCGGCCCTGCTGATTTACCTGCTTGTCCAGGACCAAGATCAAAGTCCCGGTCCACGTCCCGCATTTCAACGACAAAAGGATTAGAATAGTTTCTCAAGCTTGCCCCCCCCTTCTACCTATTGTAACTAGGATAGGCTATGCCCAGCAAGACAAAGTCTCGTATGCTTGAACTTGAGTTAAAGCTCAACGATTGGTCCCATGCCTACTATGTTTTAGACAAGCCGAGTGTTCCCGATTCCGAGTATGACGCCGCGCTTAAGGAGCTCCAAGCCCTTGAAGATGCACACCCTGAATTGAAAAGCGTCAATTCTCCTACAGAAAGAGTGGGGGCAGAACCTAAGTCGATTTTAAAAAAACACGAGCATTCCAGTCGAATGTTGTCGCTCGCCAATGCCAATAGTTTGACCGATTTGCAACGGTTTTATGACCGTGCTGCTCGAATTTTGGAAGAGAGCAAAGATTTTTTTCCTACGATGGCGGAAGAAAAGATTGATGGATTGGCCTTGAGTCTTGTCTATGTTGATGGCCGTTTGGAGGTTGGGGCGACCAGAGGGAATGGGCTAGTTGGCGAGGAGATCACTGACAACGTGAAAACCATTCACGACATTCCTCTCACTCTAAGGACAAAGGTTAAAGGTCGCATTGAAGTTCGAGGCGAAGTTTTTATGGAAAATTCGGCCTTTGAAAAACTCAATGAAAGCTTAGCTGAGAAGGGGCAAAAGTTGTTTGCTAACCCGCGAAATGCTTCTGCGGGATCTTTGCGTCTATTAGACTCTAAAATCACGGCCTCACGGCCTTTGCGGTTTTTTGCTTATCAGTTATTGGGTGAAGAGCTGGATCAAAGCCAAGCGCTGAAGCGTTTAGCGGAGCTAGGCTTTCGTGTAAATTCGAAATCTCGGCTGATTAAAAGCATGGATCAAGCTGAAAAGCTTATTGCAGAATATGAAGCAATTCGTAGTTCAGGAAAGATGGACTATGACATTGATGGGCTAGTTTTTAAAATTAATAGTAGAGATCAGGCCAACCGCTTAGGTGCAATCTCAAATTCTCCAAGATGGGGAGTTGCTTACAAGCTGTCGCCTCTCGAGGTTTTGACTCAGGTAGAATCTATAGAAGTTCAAGTGGGTCGCACGGGGGTGTTAACTCCAGTGGCTAATTTAGCACCTGTTTCAGTTGGAGGCGTGATTGTTCGACGAGCTACTCTCCATAATGAAGAGCAGTTGCGTTTAAAGGATGTTCGAGCGGGAGACGAGGTGTGGATTCGCCGGGCTGGAGATGTCATTCCAGAAGTAGTTGGAGCCAACCTTTCTAAGAGAAAAATAGGGGCTGAGGAGTTTAAATTTCCCACGGCCTGTCCAGTTTGTAAGCAGAAGGTTCTCAAAGATAAGAGCGCTTATCGCTGTATTAATCCAGAGTGTCCGGCCCGTGTGGTGGAGCGAATTAAGCACTATGTCTCACGCAAAGCGATGGACATTCGAGGTCTTGGTGAACAGTGGATTGAAAATTTTTTCGAGCTGGGTTTTTTGTCCAACCTGGCTGATTTGTATGAACTGAAAGACAGGGCCGTAGAAATTCAGGGGCTTGAGGGCTTTGGTGAAAAATCGGTCGAGAAGATGTTGCTTGGATTAGAGGAGTCGAAAAAACAGAGTGCTGAGCGGTTTTTGTTTGGCTTGGGGATTCCTTTGATTGGTGAGGCCACTGCCAGGGATTTGCTTGCTTCTGCAGGATCTTTGTCTAAGCTTTTCAAACTATCGATTGAAGACTTGCAAGAAATTGCAAACATTGGCCCTGAGACGGCAAGGGTCTTTTTTGAGACCGTTCGTCTTGAGACTTTTATCGACGAAATTGAAAAGTTGAAGTCTCATGGCTTGAGTGCTTTTGAACAAGAGGTTAAGGGGGCTGGCCCGGATGCTGCGCTCAAGGGTAAGGTTGTTGTCATCACCGGCACTTTGTCTAAGGCACGTGACTTTTATAAAGATAATTTTTTGAAATTGGGTGCAAATGTTTCTAACTCGGTCTCAAGAAAGACAGACTTATTGCTTGCCGGAGAATCTGCTGGATCGAAGTTGGAAAAAGCTCAAGCCTTTGGGGTTGAGGTGGTCAGCGAGACGCAATTGGGTGCCTGGCTCAAAAGACAAGGCGCGTCTAACTCTTGGCTCTAGATTTAGCCCTTTGATAAACTGTTCCGTAACTTTTTAGCTTCCTGTCTTGTATTAGAAACTAGAGCGAAGGATATTTTATCTGAACAAGAATTACATAGGAGAAAATTGAAAATGAAAAAATTAATTTTTACTGGAGCTGCACTCATCGCATCGTTATCGATGGCTGCGAAAATTGACCCGTCTAAGTCTATGGCAACTTGGTATGGAGAAAAAATTACCGGCTTTCATTACGGTGATATTAAATTATCGAGTGGAGAGTTAGAGGTTAAGAATGGTGCTCTTGTGGGTGGCAGTTTTGAGGTTGATATGACTTCCATGTCTTGTGGTGACTGTGATCCCAAAAGCGCTGAAAAGCTTGTTGGTCATTTAAAGTCAGATGATTTCTTTAGTGCGGATAAGTTTAAAAACTCTACTTTGAAGATCAAAAAAGTGACCGCTTGGAATGAGGTAGATAAAAAGAAACAAGCCGAGCTTATGAAGACCCTGGAAGCTGCCAATAAGAGAGACTTTTCAAAGGTTAAGGTTGCAAAGCCGACGCATTTGATTAGTGCAGATCTAAGCATCAAGGGAAAGACTCACCCACAAGACATCGTTGCAAATGTGGAGGTGAATGGGGCTGCCGTGAATGCATCAGGGCAAATGGTTGTAGATCGCACCAAGTTTGATGTGCGCTATGGCTCTAATAAATTCTTTGATAACTTAGGGAATAAAGCTATCAGCGACAGCTTTGAAGTTGCTGTGAAGCTTCAGGCAAAATAAGAGCTCCAAATAAAAAAGGCTGGTTTACCGTTAGTGGTAAGCCAGCCTTTTTTTGTTTTAACTGTGAGACTAGCGCACTCGGTATTCTAACATTTTCCTGAGTATTTCAGCTTTACTCATGCCAAGTTGGCCTGCAGCTTTCCTTTTGTCTCCGTGAGAGATGACAAGAGCTTTCTTTAGATTCACTCGATATTCTTGGACCTTAGTTATGTCCACAGGTGAAGCGGGAGTGAAGCTGCTGTTTGTGGTGGTTGTGTAGAGGCGAGGGATGTCGGATTTTTTCCAATATTTCATGTTCTTTTGTTTGAGCAACATGTTCTTAAGTAAAAGTTTGAGCTCGTCGATATTTCGACCCCAGAGTTGAGAAGACGCAAAGTTGACAAACCATACAGGTGGATTCTGCTTGTAGCCAGAATCTTCGTAAGCCAGAGTCTGAATAAGGTGAGGGATGTCTTCTTGTCGTTCATTCAAGCTTGGAAGAAAGATGGCAAACTGGGTAATCTGCTTGAAAAGACTTCGGCTAAATTGCTTTTGAATGATGAGCATGGAAAGTGCTTTTTCAGTCCCAAAGAAAAGCCTTGGGCAGCCTAGCTCTGGGCTTAGATAGTTGTGAGTTAGAAAGGCGCTTAGTTCTTTTTGCTGGTCCCAGGTTAACTCATCGACGTTTTCAAGATAAATAAAGTCGCCCTCTTTATTACTGGCGATAGAAAGTAGGTCGGTCCAGCCATTGCGAAGGAATTTCGCGTTGAGGACTCTTAAGGTAGATTTGCTTGATCCATCTAACCTTCGATAGAAGTTGCTTAGAACCAGGTATTCTTCAATAATGCGACGCTTGCCTGAGCCTGTTTCTCCGTAGATTAAAACCGGGACTTCAGGTTGATCGATTAGATTAACTAAATTGGCATAACAATTTTGTAACTGTTGTTTTCTTGTTTTTAATGATCCGAAGTAACCTTCGCGAGCAAGTTCAACAGCCTTTGCTTTGAACCGTTCAGCAAGAGATTTGTTTCCTTGGGTGTTACTTTTGATTGAATCGAGATATTTCGCTTCTAGTGAATTTTTGTCCTTAGACATCTACAGGATCCTCCGTGACCAACATTTACTCTAGAACTCTTCTTAAGTTCTTCAGGGATTATCGCAAAAATGGAGCCCCTACTACAAGGTGAAATATTGGGTAAAGTGCGGATAATCAAAGAAAAATCTGTATAAGCTTTAGTCACTCTTCTAAAAAGCGTCTAAAAGTTTTTCACATTGGGCGCTTGGATCCTTTGGAACAGGGTGCTTGTGAAAAGTAAACGTGTGAAAAGTAAACGAATAGCTTTTAGAACGGCGATCAGAATAAACTAGTTCAATACCTTGTTCGGATCGGGGCGAAGACGTTGTAGTCCCGCGATCACAAAAAACAAAATCAAGCCGGCCGCTAACACATTGTCACGGCTTAAGGCAGTTGCTTCTTCAAACAGTGCTGGGCGCAAAAGCATGATGGTAGTCAGTGCAAGCAAGATGCCCTCATACCAGCGATTCTTTCTTTGGAAGTAGCCCTGAAACAACGCTGCGAAGGCAAACATAGCGATGAGGGAAGTCGTGAAGATGTAAGCTGCATGCCAAAGGCTTGTAACTTTATACAAAAGTAAATCTAGATTGAATATAAAGATGAAGGGAAGCACTGCGGTTCGAATGCTGTAAATAAAGCCTTGAATCCCGGTAGCCATGGGGCTTTCTTTCGAGATCGCAGCAGCAGCGAAGGCAGCCAGGCCGACCGGTGGCGTGGCATCGGCTAGAATCCCAAAATAGAAAACAAACAAGTGAGCTGCAATGAGGGGAACTTCTAGGCCGAGTCCTCCACCGACTTTAACAATGACGGGTGCTGTTAAGGTCGCCATTACAATATAGTTAGCTGTGGTTGGAAGGCCCATTCCTAAGATTAGGCTGACGATGGCAGTGATCACTAGCAAAAGAATCAAGTTGCCCATTGCGAGAACTTCAATGACTTCTGTGATCACACCACCAAGTCCTAAGGTGACAACACCCACAATGATGCCTGCTGCAGCAACAGCTACACCAATGCCCATCATGGCTCGGGCTCCAGCGATTAAGCTGTCAAACAAAGTTTTCAAACCATGCTTAAAGCCTTCCACGATGGGGTGTTTATTGCGGACGGCTTTAATGCCCTCTACAGCAAGAACTAAAACGCTTAGGCAAATAATGGCGTAATACGCAGAAAGTTGAGCCGATCTTCTTTCCACCATCAATTGATAGATCAAAAGTCCGAGAGGAAAGAGAAAGTGAAGTCCACCAAGCAGTGTCTCTTTGAAATTGGGAAGTTGTTCTTTTTTTAAGGGACGAATGTCATGTTTGAGTGCCTCAAGATGAGTGATGTAGATGAGGGCAATGTAGGAGATGGCGGCCGGAATAAAAGAAGCCTTTACCACCTCGAAGTAACTTAAGTTACAGTATTCAGCGATGATGAAGGCTGCTGCTCCCATAATAGGAGGCATGATTTGTCCGTTCACACTAGCGGCGACTTCAATAGCTCCAGCCTTTACGCCAGAGTATCCAGCTTTTTTCATAAGGGGAATGGTGAACGTTCCGGTTGTAACCGTGTTGGCGATACTCGATCCAGAAACAAGACCTGTGAGTCCGCTCGAAAGAACCGCGGCTTTGGCCGGGCCCCCACGGTAGCGACCAAGTAGGCTGAAGGCTAGGTCGATGAAGTATTTTCCGCCGCCAGCTTTTTCTAAGATCGCTCCAAAAAGAACAAATAGAAAGACTGTAGAGGCCGAAACATCTAGTGGAACGCCAAAGATTCCTTCGGTGCTCATGGTGAGTTTATTTATAAGCTTCGTGATGGAAGCATTCTTAAAGGCAATGAGCGCGGGCATGGATTCGCTAAAAAAGCTGTAAATGATGAAAGTGCCGGCAATGAGAGGAAGGGCTGGGCCAAGTGAGCGACGGGCCGCCTCGAGTAGAGAAACGATCAAAAGAATTCCTACAAAGATATCCGAGCCAGAAGGATTACCTTGTCGAGTGATGATGCCCTCATAGTCAATCATCATGTAAAGAGCACTTGTGGCTGTGACGATGGCTAAGAGTATGTCGATGTAGGGAATTTGTTTGGCTTCGTAAAGAAAGGAAAGCTTTCCGTTAAAGATTTTCGCTAGTTTTTCTTTTGCACTTGTTGAGCGAATAGCTGGAAAGCTTAGAAAAACTAAGGAAATGGCAAAAGCCAAGTGGATGGAGCGAACAAAAGTAGAGTTTAAGAGCAGAACTTGGGGCAACAAGAGCTGAAAAATCGACCAACAAAGAGCCACGGTTGGAATAAGAAACTTTCTCCAATCACTAGGGCTTCGGGTAAGTCCTTCCGCTTGTTCAACAAGAAGTTCTGCTTTGTGTAGACTCTGCTCTTCAATTCTGTCCATAGGCTGTTGCCGTCCTTTTCGCTTACTTTAATCCAGCTTCTTGGTAATACTTCAAAGCTCCAGGATGAAGAGGTGCAGAGAGAGCTTCAAGCATGTTTTCTTTGGTTAGTAGCGCAAAGGCAGCATGTTGTTTTTTAAATTCTTCGAGATTCTCAAATATTTCTTTGGTTAAAGCATAGACGACGTCGTCCGAAACTTTTGCGGAAGTTACAAACGTTGCTTTCACGCCAACCGTTTCAATTTCTTTGTTTCCATTAGCTATCTGCGGGTAGAGTCCAGCAGGAATTTTGGTCATTGAATAGAAAGGAGATTCTGAAAGAAGCTTTTGCATTCCGGTGATCGGAACAAAAACGACACTTCTTTTTCCAGAACTTGCTTCTGTGATGACCCCACTTGGGTGTCCAACTGTATAGAAGAATGCATCTAGACGTGAATCTTGAAGCATAATTGGGGCTTCACTTCCTTTTAGGTTCTCAGCCTGAATGTCACTGTCGGGGTTAATGCCGGCTGTGTTGAATACGTCGATGGCATTAGTTCTCATGCCTGACCCGGGGGGGCCAATGTTTACGGTTTTGCCTTTAAGATCGCTAAGGGATTTTACGTTTGCGTCCGCAGCTGCAATCAGCGTGACGGCCTCTGAGTGAAAGCTGCAGATGGCTCGTAAATCTTCTTGAGCTCCTTTTTCTTTCCACTCACCTTCGCCTTTTACTGCAAAATACTGAGCGTCAGATTGAACTATCCCAAATTCAAGATCGCCTTCCATGACAGCGTTAATGTTGAAGACAGAGCCTGCGGTCGATTCAGCAGATGCTTTGATGTTGTAGGTATCGCTCTTTTGGTTGATCATTTTCGCAATTGCGCCACCTGTTGGATAGTAGACGCCAGTTACACTGCCAGTTCCAATGCTAACGAAGCCTCCAGAGCTGGAGGAGCCTTTCTTGCCCGTGCAGGCAGAAAAAGCAAAAAGACACACAAGGGTTACCATTGAGCTAAATTTTAACTTCATGGGCAAAAGTCTTAGCATCCCCTTGCGCTGGGTGCCAGTGGTGCAAAAATGCCACTCATGAAGGGATAAGTATTTGAAACATTTGGATAAAGGGCTGCTTGAGACTGGGCCATCTGAACTTTCTTAGACAGTTGGCGTATATTGGTGTATCACTGGCGCCTATGCTGCACAGTGTAAACGACTCTAAGGCCTCTGATTCAAAAGTCAATTTGATCCATTTGAGTTTTGACCAGCTAACTGAAGCCTTCACCTTTATGAATGAGCCTTCCTACAGAGTAAAGCAGCTATGGCAGTGGATTTGGAGAAATCGAGTCGAATCTATTGATGAAATGACCAATCTCTCAAAGTCTCTTCGAGAAAAATTGAATGAAAGGTATTTTCTTCGTTGGCCTGTGATCGTGGGAATGGAAACGAGCAGCGACGGCACCATTAAATATCTTTTGCAGCTAGAAGATTTAAAAAGTGTTGAGACCGTTTGGATTCCTCGCCTCGATCAAGAGCGAGTGACTGTGTGTATTTCGACTCAAGTGGGTTGTCGTATGGGCTGCACCTTTTGTCTGACGGCTCAGCAAAAAACTGAACGTGATTTAACCGCGGGTGAGATTGCGGCTCAATTGTATGTGTTACCTTGTCGCGAAGAGATTACTAATGTTGTTGTTATGGGAATGGGAGAGCCCTTTGATAACTACGATAACTTGATGGGAGCTCTTAAAATTGCAAACGATCCACATGCCTTAGGCATCGGTGCGTCTAAGATTACGGTTTCTACAAGCGGGCTGGTCCCTAAAATTGAAAAGTTTATTCAAGAAAGTAAATGTCGATTGGCCATTTCATTGAATGCTCCAAACGACGCGATTCGCACTCAGATAATGCCTATCAACAAAGCCTACAATATGGACACCCTTCTTTCTGCCTTGAGAAAGTTTTCTGGAAGAAACTATCCAAGAGCTCGTAAGAATAATTTCTATTTCACAATCGAATACATTCTCATGGAAGGCTTAAACGATAGTGCTGATAACGCTAGAGAACTGGTTCGAAGACTGAAGGGGATTCCCTGTAAGGTTAACCTTTTGATGTATAACGAAAACCCGAACACTCCTTTTCGGCGTCCAACCGAAGAAGCGGTTGATGCCTTCAAAAAAGTGCTTGTGGATGCGGGGATGTTGAGCTTTCTTCGTAAGTCGAGAGGTCGAGATATTTCTGCAGCTTGCGGGCAGCTTGCTTCTGACAATAAACGTCAAGAACTTGGCGCCTAGAGCTCGTCGTTTCAAGTCTATGTAGGGCAATTCTCATTTTTGTCATGAGGACAAACTTTTGGGGGAATTTCTTTTTGAAATTACAGTAAAATCATTGCTGTGAAGATATTTAACTTGTTGTTTACGTGTTCATTTGTCTTTGGATTTTGCTCTTCCACTTTGGCAAGAGCTGATGCAAAACCTGCAGGAAAGGTTTTGAGAGTAAAGGGACAGGTCTTTTTCTTAAATAATAAGTCTCAAATTGTGGCAGACAACCTTGGAAAGCGCGATCGCTCCACTAAAGAAGGTTCAACCTTTTTTGTTGGAGAGACGATTCAAACAAAAGCCGGGAGTCGTGTAAAAATTGAGTTTTATGAAGGTGGCCCCACTGGCAAGAACGAAGTTGTTCTAGGGCCGAATTCAACCTTGGTCATTCAAAGAGCTCCTTCTCCTGGTGACAAGAAGACTGGGGCAACCTTAAGCCTTAGTAACGGAAAGATCCGTGCAAACATTCGTAAAAAATATTCAGGGAAAGGAAATGATACCTTTCAAGTGAGCACACCTAACGCTGTTGCCGGTGTTCGCGGAACGATCTTTTCTGTGTTTTACAATGCCTTTACTCAACAGTCCGACTTTGCCACCGAGCTTGGAAGTATTGTGGCAAAGTCTTCCGGAGGTAGAAATGGGGCAAGAGTGGTTCGCGTTGATGCGGGGATGTTTACGAGTGCTGGGGCAAGTGCCTCTGTTTCAGCCCCTAAACCACTTAGTTTGAATCCAAAGCTGAAAAAATCCGTGCAGGAGCTAGGAGATCAAAATGGCTTTAGTTCTTTGCGCGACGGCGTGAACGGGGGCGATGTAAAAGCGATGATGCGTGCGGAAGTTGAGGCTTTCGAGGAGATGGCTGGAGATCTAGATGAAAGTGGTGGGGCTGAGTCCCGCAAAAGTTTCGAGTTCGCCGTAAAGGAAGATGGTGAGCTCGCTGCAGACACACCTCTTGGAAGAAATCCATAAAGTGGAGGTCGTGATCTAGCCAGTGGTGGTGGCAGTATGAAGATGATGGGTGATTTTGATTCTTCCTTTAAAGAAGAGTTTGCAGCTATGGGTGGAGAGACCGCAATGGCAAAACTTTCTACCGGTTCTTCCCAGCAAAAGATAGACATGAATAAAGTGCTGGATGCTGTGAACGCTTTAACGAGAGCAACCAAGGAGCAATCTAATTTGGTAGAGTTTGGTGACACGGTTGTTACGGTTATAGTTCAGTAGTTTTTTTATTTTAATATTTCTAGAGCTTTGGCTTCTTCGTGCTGAACTAAGTCTTTTAGGAGCTGATTAGGGGTTAGCTTGTTGTGTTGGGCAAAGGCTTCAATCTTGGGAACCAGTTCATAATAGGTGCTAAGGGCGAGAAGCGAAGCGTTGTTCCAAGTTTTCGTTCTATAGTTCTTCAGTTCGGAAAATTCATTGGAGAGTTTGTTGATTTTTAAAAAGATGGATTCTCTTGCTTCTTTGTTTTTGTAACCTGACTTGGCGATTGAAATTGCTTTTAATGCAAATTTTGAGGCTTGCTGGTCAAAGTGGGCGCTATCCGATAGATCCTTTAAAGCTTTCGTTTTATCTTTAATCATTTTAGATTGTTCAATAAAGTCTTTGCTAACGTGTGCAGAAAACCAAGTTGCAAAAGCCTCATTAAAGTCTGCCATGCTTTTAAAGTAGAAATTTAAATGCACTAACTCGTGCAAGAGAAGCTCTACAAAATAGGCTTCGCCCTTGAACATTGTGTTGTAGAGAGGATCGGCGAACCAACCTAGAGAAGAATAGGCTGGGGCTCCTCTTCGATAAGTGTCGAGGTCTTGTTTTTTAAGGCGGGTTTCTTCCCTTACAGCATCAGCTTCGTCGAAGAAGCCCTTGTAGGGAACTTCTCCCACTATGGGAAATTTAAAGGGCACCAGCGAAAAGCTATCCTTCTTAGCAGCAATCACAATTTGAGTGATCCAATTTCGGTTGAGATGAATGTATTTACGATAGCTTTCACCAGTGTTCATCTTTAGTTCATTTTCAGCGTATTGAATGATCTCTTGGCTTAGTTTCAAGTAGTGTCGAACATTCTCTGGAGTGTTGGGGTCTGCAATCAGCGGCTCCACCTCTTGAGAGCGAATGATTAACGATCCTTGCTTTATTCCTTGTTTGCCGGCATAAGTGAGGAGATCTGCTTCGCATCCAATTAATAGGGGTAGAAAGACTCCGATGGTCAGTCTCTTAAAATACGTAGCGTAGTCCGCCGGCGATGGAATAGTGAACATAAATTTCTGGTTCATTTAGTTCCGTGAAGTATGCCGTAGCATTTGCCTCTAAGGCAATTCTTTCTGATACAAATACGTTAAATCCAGCCCCACCATTGGCGGACATCGAGTAGGAAGTAGGCGCTTTGCTGGCGAGCGTGGTTTCGACGTTGCCGGCTAAGACGTCCACTTGAGTGCTGTCGACTTGCACTTTTCGAACTACGTAGCCTCCTCCGGCTCTAATGTAGGGTCTAAAGCGAGCTCCCTTTTTGTTGAAATAAAGAAGTAGGTCGAGGGAGAGAATTTGAAACTTAGTCTTTTTCCGAGATCTCAATTGGATACTACCATCAGCTGTGGTTTGAGTGAGAGTCTCGTAGTTTCTAGAGTCCGAATAACTTAGCTCGATTGCGGTGTTCGTCAAAAAACGGTAGGCGATGCCGCCACCTACCCGTTGGGTGATGGAGTAGTTTTGATCCCCCGCAACAACGCCATTGTTGTTTTTATAGTAGGAGCCATTCCCCGAAAGTTCGAAATAACCTGCGGCTGATGATGTTTGAGCGATTAGAGCGCTAGTTATAAGGGCAAGTGCCAATAGAGTGACTCGCATAACTATAAGTTTAGCATGAATTTAGAATTTCAAGCCTCAAAACTTTTGTCGCATGTATCGGGAGAGTTCATTCTTTTGATACTATATTTAAGGCATGAGGCGTCTAGATCGATATCTTTTCTTGTCACTTTTTAAAGTGACCATTCTAGGGGTTTTCATGGCTCTAGCTGTGTTGCTTTCGTTGCAAGCACTGCGTCTTTCTAACCTAATTATTCGTTCGGGCTTAGAGGCAAGTGCTGTTGTGCGAATGCTCGGTGGATTATCTCTGAGCTTTACTCCGTTGCTTTTGCCGATTGCTTTTCTTTTTTCATTGTTAATCGTTTTTGGACGTATGTCGGCTGATCGAGAAATGGTGGCCATGCAGGCCATGGGGCAATCTCCAATGAGACTCTTGCGCCCTTGTCTCTACTTTGGAACAGTGGTCGCAATCGGAACTTTTTTGTGTAGTTTCTTTTGGGCTCCCTACGGCAACCGTCTTTTTGAAGAAACGATTGATGAAGCTTTCAAAAAGAAGGTCACGAGTGTTTTGCGGGCAGGGACTTTTTCTGAAGGTTTTCTAAATATGGTTCTTTTTGTGGATGAAGTGGACTCCTCCACAGGGAATTTGATTCGAGTTTTTTTGCATGATGAAAAAACTTATGATGCCGAGATTACCATTTCCTCAAAAACCGGAGAATGGATTGCAGCTGGGGCTGATGGATGGGCGAAGTTAAAGCTAAATGATGGGGTGATCATCTCTAGAGATCTAGAAAGAAACTCAATTCGACGAATTCGATTTGACGAATACATTATCAATGCCGACTTTTCGCAAGAGGCGGGAAGAAGTCGAGACTCGCCTCCCAGTCTGGGTTGGAGGGGTTTGATAGATAAAAGAAAATATGAATTAGAAAAGGATGGGGGCGATCCACGAGGTGTTTTCGCAGAGATGGCTAGGCGTTTCGCCATTAGCTTTGTTTGTTTGCTCTTTGTTCCCCTGACCTTCGCTTTGAGTATTAGTAATAGTCGGACGGCTAAAAATAGGACTGTCGGAATGGGATTAATTATTTTACTTCTTTACTATACGGCCTACTTTACGAGCATAACATGGGTGTTAAAAAGCGATTTTGATCTGACTAAAAATGAAGCCTTTGTGTGGCTAATTGCTTGGCTTCCAAACATGTTGGTTATGCTCGTTTCTTATTATGCCTACCAGTATCGTTTCAACCCTTTGAAGGTTTATGGTCGTAGCCAACGAGGTTGATTGAGGGAAGGTTTCTAGGCTCTTCTGGTTAGTAATCATATTGTTCGCGCCCTGCCGCTAAGTGCCTGATTTCTTGGGCCGCCCTCGTAGTGTTTTCTTTGAATATTGTGTTAAGGCTCTCATACTCATGGACTATGAGAGCCTTACTTTTTTTAACTGTATTCATCTTTAGTTCGCCTTTGAAGAGTGCCTACGCGGGCAAGAAAACAGGCGCTCAGGGGTTGGGTCTATTTAAAAAGAAAGAACAAAGAAAATCACCTGCGATTGCTGCTCAGGGTGAAGCTCCAAAGCTAAAACTTTTTCAGGGACTTTTTAAGGGAAAAGATGTTGAGATGGAGGCACCTGAAAAATTAGCCAAGCCCATTGGGCCAAATCCAAAAAGTAGGGAAACGGTTGAGAACCCTCCTTATAAACATGCCATGATTTTCTCGGGAGGAAGTCTTGATATATATGGCTTCTTTGGAATGTATGATGCAGCTGTAGCCTCTGGAAATCCGCCAGATCTAATCATTGGAACTTGTGGGGGGGCTTTGGCAGCTGCAATCATTAAAGCCATGCCTGATCCAGAAGAGCGTCGTGCTTTCATTCGCTCTAAGCAATTTTACAATTACATGCGAAACATTAAGTTTACGGATATGCCTTTAACTGGAATTCTTAAAGATTTAAAGACAATCGCGCACCTTGCTGTTGAACAAAGAGACCCAAGCTCTCCCCATCGAGTTGTTCCGCTAGCCCGTTACAAGAGGAGTGTCTTGCATAAAGACAATGAGTATTATTATGATGAAATTGACGTTTCATTTGAAAAGCAATCCGTGGAAGCTCCTGAGGTAGTCATTATTAGTAATGAGTTACTATACGATAAAGAAGACGCGAAGAGGCGAGTCGCTGCTGGAGAAAAGCTTTATCGAGAAACTGTTTATTCCAGCGAGAAGGTAAAAGGGCAACTTGAGAAAATGAACTATTCTTCTGCAACTGGAGCGGCTCTTCCAAATTCCTTTATTGGCACTCGAGTCGCATTGCGCACGGATGTCTCTCTTACCCAGGCTGCTAGAAACTCATTTACGGATCCTTATTTGATTCATTTAGACCAAAATTATCTTACTGGAGCTGTAAATTCTCGTAGTTCGTATAAGATTGCTTCTTTGGCGAAAGAGCTTTCGGTTCGTTATCCACCACATTGGGATAAGATTGATGGTGGTATGATGTCGAAGTTTTTTGGATATGATCCATGGGAGGAGACTGAAAATTACACAAGCTTGTATGCTGATCGCTGGATTGATACAAGCAGTCCTCAGTATGAGTCAATGTCCCAGAAAATTGCTTTTGTTCCAACTATAGGATCTTTACCATCTCTCGGGTTTCGTGCGGTTTCAGGTGTTCCAAAATTTTCCCATGACAATTTTAAAGACAATGTAGAAGAGCAATACGCTTACGGGTGGAGTGAGTATTCGAAAAGTGACTCGTTACCAAAAAATGACAAGACTCATATTGATAAACGTATTGATAGAGGATTGCCCGCGTCAGAGTTTAAGGCAATGCAGGCAGAGGCCCGCAAGTAGCAAAACTCTAATTGCATTTAAGCACGTAATAAGACTTTGTCGGAGCTTCTTCTCGGAATAGGGATTGTTGAAGTGTGCAGTTTTTAGGTGACTTTGAAATATCTTCTAAGAGAATCCAATGGGGCCCCTTAGATTGCATGACATATCTGCTTTCTAGGTCAAATTGAGAGCGCCTTGATCCACCATTTTGCCAAATTTTGAGTCTCTTTCCTAGTTTTTCATTTTCTGGAGCGACTGAATCGTAGAACAATATGGGTGATAACAGTTGATAGCGATCGACCAGAATAGGGTTGGAGTCCTCTCTGGTGACCTCAAAAAGAAACTCTCTAAAACGTTTCCAACCTCTAAATTCCTCGACGCGAGATGGTTTTGAGAGTTTTTCTGCAGCTCTGGGCGAAACGTCTTCAATCAGAGGGGCTACGGTAGGGCCATTCAGGAAAACCGTTAGGGCTAGAATAATGATTAAAATGTTGAGGCTAGAAATCCAAAACATGAGAATTGGCTTTCTGTGAAGTCGAAGAACTAAAAGAGCATACGCTGCAATTGCGCCCATAAGGGGCCAGTTTGCTTCTGCCGGCCGACGAAGAGCTCCAATGGAAAAGAATAAAATAGGTCCTATCGACCAAACTAAGAGGCGTATGTTCTTGAAGGGGTAGCGAATAGCAATGTAGGTGAGTGTTAAAAAGCTTGGAATGCCCCAGAAAAGAACTTGAGCTCCAACAAGGTCGCCCACCTGCTTCCAATTTGCAGGGACATTGTGCGATCGAGTTGCGTTTTGCATTTGAAAGAAAACGCCCGCTCCAATTTCTCTAGCTTCTGTTAGGGTCCAGTGAAGATAGGGGACCATTAAAATGAGTGCGACTAGCCCTGCAACCAATGCGTTCATTAGGCCTATTCCAGTTATCACGGCTAGAAAGAAGATGAGTATGGCGGTGTATTTTGAATAGGCGCAGAAAGCCAAGGCTATACCGAAGCAAATGGACAATTTTAAGGAAAACGGAGTTGTGTCTCCTGGCATAGAGAAGCGACTTCGATTTGCATAAATTTTTCCATATAAATAAAGACACCAGGCCCATCCAAAAAACAAAGGTGCGTCGGGAGTTATGATTTGAGGTCCAATCAGAAACAAGGGGCTACTTAAGATCAGCGCAATTTGAGTAAACGTTAAATCGTGTCTTTGAATGCGCTTGACGAAAGCTCCCAGAAACATGGGAGCCCCAAAGGACGTTAAGAAGTAGGGGATAGCTCGAAAGCTTATTTGTTGAGTTGAATCGTTTGCATTTGTGGTGAGAAAAAAACTAGAAGCTTTTTCGCTTAGGGCAATAACCCAAGCGAGCATTGGTGGGTGGTCAAAATATCCAAGTTTTAAATTTTGGGCCCAAGCCCAGTAATAAGCTTCGTCGGGATGGATCCCGCTAAAGCCAGCCAACCAAAGTCGAATGACAAACAATAAAAGGGTGCAAACAAATAATATGCTCAAAGCTCTTTCCAAGATAACACAAGATCTCGGGCAGCTTTAGTCTCATTTATCCGAGTTGTGGGTGTTGTCTTGGGCGCGCCAGCAAAATATTTCGCAAAAGCGTCTGATTCTTCTGCTTCAGCGGCGATTTGTAGCATTTTCAAACAAAAGTTCTCAACTTCTTCAAGGCTTTCTGTTTCCGTCGGCTCAATCATAATCGCTCCATCTACAATGAGGGGGAAGTAAATGGTTGGGGGGTGGATGCCCAAGTCAATGAGCCGTTTAGCGATGTCGATTGTTTTCACGCCATGCCCTTTTTGCTTTTTGTCGCTTAGAACAACTTCATGCATGCAGGGGCGTTCGAAGGCAACGTGGTAGGCTTCGCCTAAGCGCACTCTCACATAGTTTGCCAACAAGATGGCGTCGCGAGAAATTTTACGAATCCCCTCAGGGCCAAGTTCTCGAATGTAGGTGAGAGCGCGGACCATCATTAAAAAATGGCCGTTGTAATCTTTGATGGATCCAATAGAGGAGGGTCTGTTTGTGTCCCACTCAAAGGAGCCATCGCTTTTCTTTAAAAGAATAGGCGTGGGGAGGTGGGGTTGTAGCCTTGCAGAAACTCCAACGGCTCCGCAACCTGGGCCACCGCCACCATGAGGGGTTGTGAATGTTTTGTGTAGGTTAAAGTGCATGACGTCTACGCCTGCATCACCAGGGCGAGTTAAGCCCAGTTTGGCGTTTAGGTTGGCGCCGTCGCAGTAAACAAGAGCATCTACTTCGTGTAGGTGCTTGGCGATCTTTACGATGTCTTCTTCAAACAAGCCGACCGTATTCGGGTTTGTGATCATGATGCCCGCTATATCGCCCGCGGCACAATGCTCTTTGATTGTTTCGAGAGAAAGAATCCCTCGTTCGTTGGCTTTAACGGGGACAACTTGGTAGCCGCACATGACCGCAGTGGCACAATTAGTGCCATGAGCACTTTCGGGGATAAGAATTTTAGTTTTCTTATGGTTGCCCTTTAAATCGTGGTAGGCGCGAATCATTCGAATGCCAACATATTCGCCTTGAGCGCCTGCCGCTGGTTGAAGGCTAATTTGTTCAAAGCCTGATATTTCTTTTAGACACATTTGCAGCTCATACATGAGAGACATGCAGCCTTGAGCGAACTTATCTGGAGTGCGGGGGTGTATGTTAAGAAACTTCGGGTTTGAGGCCGTCTTTTCGTTGATGCGTGGATTGTATTTCATGGTGCATGAACCCAGAGGATACATTCCTGAATCAATGGAATAGTTGGCAGTAGAGAGATTGGTGAAGTGTCGCACCACTTGTAGTTCTGAAAGTTCGGGTAAGCCGGGTGTGGACTTTCTACGAAGATTCTCCGGAATCTCGTTTACAGCTCCGATGGTTTTGCTGGGGAGTGAAAAGCCAGTGTGTCCTGGTCGACTTTGCTCAATGCTTAACGGGAAGCGAATATTCTTTCTTGTCATTTTAATTCTCCGCAAATGGCGTCAGCTAAAACTTTTAAGCTATTGGGACAGCTCTTCTCGGTAACGGCAATGGTCAAAGAGGATTGAAACCCTGACTCGACGGGAGCTTTATTGATGTGGCCGGCTAAGATGTTTTTGCTTTCAAGGTTTCGAAGCAAGGACTCGCAAGTTTTTTCGCTCTTAAAGTGAAGGCTCAACTCATTGAAGCAGGGGGCGGTGGATATGGTGACAGCGTCTGTCTTCAAGGTGTCAGATAACAAGCTTTGGAGGGTGAAAAGCCTGGAGCGATTCATCTTCGATACAGTTTCTAATCCCTTGGGCCCCATTAGTGAAAGGTAGATAGCGGCACGTAAAGCCATAAGGTTTTGGTTGGAGCAAATGTTGCTGGTAGCTTTCTCTCTGCGGATGTGTTGCTCTCTTGTAGAAAGCGTTACACAAAAAGCGCGTTGTCCAGTAGCATCTTCGGTTTGACCCACAAGGCGTCCAGGAATTTGTCGAACGTCTTGTTTCTTACAGCAGAGCAAACCTAGATAGGGTCCGCCATATCCTAAAGGAAGTCCGTATCCTTGGCCTTCTCCTGAAACGATATCAACTCCAAAGTCTCCAGGAGCAGAAAACTCTGTAAGCGAGTGCATTTCTGGAACGTGAGCAATGCTCTTTACATTTAAAGAAGCCGCTGCCGATTGAAGCTGAGCCCAGTCTTCTACAACGCCCCATTTGTTGGGCGATTGCAAAAGAACACCGAAGGCATCGGCTACTTTTGGTGCGGAGCTCGCCTGTGCTTGTCCAGTAGCGTCCGATTTCCAAATCTCAATTTTAATATTCAATGGATCTAAGTAAGTTTTTAGTAGGGATAAAGTGTCTTCGTAGACACCTTCAGATACTATAATGGTTCCTTGTTCTTTCCGTTGTAATCGGGCGGCCATCAAAATGGCTTCAAGGGCGGCTGTTGAGCCGTCGTATAGAGAGGCGTTCGAAATTTCCATTCCGGTCATTTCAGCAATCATGGATTGAAATTCAAAAATACTTTGAAGTGTTCCTTGAGATAGCTCAGCCTGATAAGGGGTGTAAGCTGTTAAAAATTCACCACGGCTAATAAGGTAATCAAGCACGGCTGGCCAAGTGTGGTCGTAAGCCCCTTGGCCTAAATAGCTTTTCGCATCGCTATTCATGTTGGCGTAATTATCAAAGTGCTGGCAAAGTTCCATTTCACTCAAGGCTTCTGGCAGTCTGAGTAGGCCATCAACTCTGATCGATTCGGGGATCGATTGAACCAATTGGTCGAAGGATTCGACCTGGCAGAGTTTTAATATTCGGTCTTCTTGTTTTTGAGTGAGTGGGAGGTATCTCATATGTCTCTTTTATTGGGCGTGTTGTTCGTAAGCTTGAGCGCTTAGAAGTTGATTCCATTCTTCTTCGTTTTCAATTTCCATTTCAATCAACCAGCCACCTTCAAAGGGAGCGGTGTTTAAGGGGCTAGGATCGTCGTTAAGGGCTTCGTTTACACTCAATATTTTTCCGGTTAATGGGGCGAAAATATCAGAAACTGCTTTTACACTTTCAACGCTTCCGATGACTTCACCTTTTTTTACGGATTTACCAGCTTCGGGCAATTCGACAAAAGTTACATCTCCCAAAGAGTTTTGGGCAAAGTCTGTAATGCCAACTTTGACTTTTTTTGGCTGGCTAAGTTTTTCTGCCCATTCGTGATCTGTGGTGTAACGAAGGTTTTCTCTAATTTCTGACATCTATTTCTCCTTTGTGATGAAAGGTCTTTTACATTGTTCTAGTTCAAGTAACTTTCCCGGTCGAAGTTCAGCGCTGTAGGGCGTCGAAGAAGTTTGGTCCACTAAAGCCAGGGCGATTCCTACGCCAAGCCCAGGTGAGAAACTTCCGGATGTAATTTCGCCGGTCGTATTGCCCTTTGAATCGAGGACTTTCATTCCTTGGCGCGGAGCTTGTCGAGACTGACTCTTAAGGGCCACAATCTTCTTTTGTTTGTTTTCTTTAATTTTCTCTAAAGCAGCCTTGCCGTGAAAGTTTTCTTTTTTCCATCCGATAGCCCAGCCTAGCCCAGCTTCGACAGGATTGATTTGATCGTTGAGTTCGTGGCCATAAAGGCTAAAGCCCATCTCAAGTCGAAGGGTGTCTCGAGCTCCGAGTCCGCAAGGTTGAAGTCCGAATTCTTTTCCATCTTGCATCATTTTGGACCAAAGCTCAGGGGCCTTATCCGAATGAACAACAATCTCGCATCCGATTTCACCAGTGTAGCCTGTGAAAAGTAATGTGGTGCTGATTTCAGCCAAGGCAGTGTGTCTAACTTCAAAAGCTTTAGGCCACTCATCGTTGAAGCCCAGGGCTTTAAGAATCTGTGGGCTCTTAGGGCCTTGAAGGGCAATCAGTGAAAGGTTTTCACTTGCTGGAATTAGTTCGACCCCTTCGTGAGGAAATTTTGAAAAGAATTCAAAATCCTTCTCTTTATTGGAAGCATTAAAAACAAGCAGCATTTCGTCCTCGGCTGATCGGTAGACGATTAGATCATCTACGGTTCCGCCGTTCTCGTGGCAAAGTAGGGTGTAAGCACCTTGCAAAACATTGAGCTCAGAAACATCTCGAGTGATGATGGAGTTTACGAAGTTTAAAGCGTTGGGGCCGCGGAAAAAGCTAACTCCCATGTGAGAGACGTCAAAGAGGCCTGCCGAATTTCTTACCGCTTGATGTTCGTCGACAATGCCTGTGTATTGAACGGGCATTTCGTAACCGCTGAAGGGAACAAATCGAGCTCCGTGCTTTTGGTGCTCTTCAAATAGAGCGGTTCGCTTTGGGGAGACCTCATTCATGGGGCCAAATTCATCATTTTCAAGGTGTTTTGGCAATCGAAAGACCAGTCAGCTTTGCTTCTTGCGCGTTGCAGCTAAATGGGCGGATGGTGTTAAATTCGAGATAAATTTGTGCACTTTTGAGCTCTGTGATCGTTTTCCTTGCCTTTCAAAGTTAAAGTTTCTGTTAGTTCTCGAAATCCTCTTGAAGGCTCTTTTTTGGATTTGTTAAAATGAGCCCATCTTCTGATTCTCATGTAGGTGAAAACGGCTGGAAGAGCTAAAGGCTCTAAGGTAGTGTGCCCATCTCTGATTACGCCATCAGTTCTCTCGATTCTCTAGTTTCTTTCAAATCTTAGCTTCTATCAGAAGAGGGCGATCTTTGTTTAAGGAGAGAAATTCAAATGGAACTATCTATTTTTGCTAGGCGTTTTAGGAGTTTTGCTTGCCTTACTACCATGTCGCTTGGGCTGTTTGCATGTGGGGCAGGTCAAAGTCCCCTCAACAACATTAACATCACCAGAGATGAGACAACTGGAGATCTTTATGTGGGGGTGGAGGCTGAACTTCAGCTTAATCAGGCCTCCTTTCCCTCTTTGACGATTCCACTCAGAGATAGGAGCACGGGCAAGGTCTATGGGGCTTTGAGTCTTCGGCCAGGCTTGAATGGGGAGAGTTATCTTCGTTTCGACGTAAATATGAGCGAGGTGACCGATGTCCCTGTTCTGGCGGACCCTCGTCTTCCGAATGGGACGCTTCTTCCAATTGCTGGTTTAGAGGAGGTGATCGCCCTCCAGGTTCAAGAGCGTTCAAGGGTTTATGTTGGGTATAGTCAAAGCAATGTGATGCTTGGTATTGCTATAGTTTTGGATGCTTTGGATGGAGCTGCTCAGGATGTGCCAAACGCAAATTTATTTTTTCAGATTGGAGAACAGCACGCCAACGTAAAGGGATTGGTCGGTCTTTTTACGGGGGATCAGCCGGGAGAGTCTGGGGTTGGAATCTTCGTTGATGTGACTCGGCAGGCAAATCTGTTTGCCAACACACTGAGCTTAAGTGCTTTAGATAGTCAGATTGAATATCAGACAAAGACTCGAAACTCCGTGACTGGAGTGAAGAAAATTCGATTCTTAAAAGCGATTCATCGAGAAAGTGGAGTTAGTCGAACTCTTGAGTTGAAATAGTGAATAACTCTTAGCTTTCTCTTTAAGGAGAATGTGACTGGCCTGCACTCTTTAGGATGAGAGTGTGGGCTTTTTTATGTTGTTTTGCTTGTCTGACAGAAGTGACAGGCGCTTTAAATCTTAGGGAGTAGCACTAATAATATCAGCTTCTTATCTTTGGTATGGCTATTGCTTTAAAGACTAATAGTTTCTGAAAGAAGGAGAATTTAAATGTTTTTAAAGAGAATGGTGCCTTTGGTCTTATGTTTACTGGTTGTTGCTTGTGGCTCTGACATGGAGCCGGTTGGGAGTGGTTTTAACTACGACGGTGATGATGATATTCAGACCAAAAGCAGCGAAAGTTGGAGCTATCACTTTATCTATAACGGTTGCGATACGGATAAACACACTTTTGCTTCTAAGCAGGCGATGTGTGATGGTTTGAAGGATGACTCTTTAAATAATTATTGCGCTTATTCTTTGCGCAAAGAGTATTTTCAGCAGAAAAGTTGTGCTGGCAGTTTCCTATAGGAAAACAAAATTAAGCCTTGCTCGGTGGCTTGATCTTGCCAACACGCTGAAGTCGTGGGATTTCAGATGTATGAAAAAAAGAATCTTAGGAAAAAGCACTCAAGGTCGTGATCTTGAGTGCTTTGTTTTTGAATCAGAAAATCCAAATGCTAAAAATTTTGTTCTAATGGGAGGCTTTCATGGTGATGAGCCGGAGGGTGTTTGGGTTGTTGAGCATTTTTTAAATTCTGAGATGGCTAAAGAGTTTAAAGAAGCTAATCTTTATGTCATTCCGCAAGTCAACCCAGATGGAGTGGCTGCTAGCACGCGAGTTAATGCCAATGGTGTGGATCTCAATCGAAACTTTCCCACCGTTGATTGGAATGCCGAAGCTCGCGAAGCAAAATACAATCCTGGCGCTAAAGCATTGAGTGAAATTGAAGCACAAATCATGCACGACTTTATTTTAGAAGTGCGCCCCATACTTTTCATTAGTTGCCATTGTTATATTCCACAGGTGAACGTCAATGGTGATTGTAAAGAGGCCTCTGTCTACTTGTCAGAGAAAACCAAGTATCCAGTGACTCGAGATGTGGGCTACACAACTCCCGGCTGTTTTGGTCAATGGGTTCTAGAGGCCATTGGAACTCCTTCCATTACATTAGAAATAGAAGAACGAATGGGAAAAAAATTAGCAGTTGAAAAGTTTCCCCAACACTTTGTTGAAACCTTTCGCCGATTTTAACTTGCTGATTAGAGCTTAACGCCGGACAATCTTGCCGCGTTTTCAACTAACCCCGCGACCGTCATCGGGCCAACTCCGCCTGGAACAGGTGTGTAGGCTTTGCATTTTTCAAGGGCTTCTGGAGAAGCATCGCCAGTAAGTTTCCCGTCCTCTTTTACGTGGATTCCTACATCAATGATGATTGTGTTCGAGTGAACGTGTTCTGCCTTGATGAGGTGTTTTTGTCCTGCTGCTACTACGATGAGGTCAGCTCGTGCGCATATTTCATTCACCTTCTTGGTGTGTCGATGGCAAATGGTGACGGTAGCTCCTTCGTGAGAAAGGAGGATAGCCGTCGGTAATCCTACAAGCCGAGAGCGCCCAACGACTACGGCGTTTTTTCCCTTTAGGGAAATTTTGTAATGTTCAATCAATCGCATGATTCCTAGTGCGGTTGCAGGAATAGGCGAGGTCCAATTGGTGGCAGTGCTTTCTCCTGCCATAAGTTGGCCCTGATTTTCTACGTGAAGCCCATCGGCGTCTTTCTTTGGGGAGATTGTGTTCAAAAGAGTTGAGACTTCTTGTTTGGAGATTGCTTTTTCAGTGTCGAGAGGAAGCTGAAGCATGAAGGCGGTGACTTTTTGATCACCGTTGAGTTCTTCTATTTTGCTTTTTATCTCAAGAAAGTTTGAACTACTCGGTAAATGACAGTGGACAAAGCGAACGCCCGACTTTTCGGAGGCCTTCTTTTTTTGACGGATGTAACTTGCGGACGCTGGATCGCTTCCAACTTGGATGATTGTGAGCGAAGCCTCAGACTTTGACTCGTTGAGTCTGTTGGAGATCGTGGCCAACAAGCCGTCAGCAGCAGTGCGTCCAGAGAGAGTTTTTTCTGACATACACCAGTCATCTAGTAGAGATTTTGGCTTCTCGTCAAAAGAACTCATATAAATCTTGGCACGTCGGTTGCAAGCAATGAGTAGAGGCAGAATATGGACGCAGGACTTGTCACAACATTGTCGGGAGCTTTGGCGCAGAGCAAGCAAGTGGAAAAAATTGCAAACAACATCGCCAACGCCGATACCGCTGGATACAAAGCCGACGAACTTATGTTTGAAGAGGCCCTTCAAGGTGCTCATCATAGTGACTTAAGGGCGGATATACCTGAGCGAGCCTTTACTACAGGCGAGTTGATGTCGCGGGCTGGCGATGAAAAAAGTGTGGTCCTTTACGGCAGTGAATTTACTGATATGCGTGCTGGAGCCTACAAACAAACAGGGAATTCTTTAGACTTTGCCATTCAAGGCAATGGCTTCTTTGAGGTGGGCACAAGCGATGGTGTGATGCTCACGCGGGCAGGTAACTTTGTGGTAAACGGTGAGGGGCAGCTGGTGACTCATGAAGGTCATTTAGTGCTTGGTCCGGGAGCTGCTGGAGCAGACCCTACTGCTCGAGCGATTAATGTAGGGTCTTCAAAGTTCAATGTAGATACAGAGGGAAACATTTATGCGGGCCTTGATAGAGGTGGCGTCCTTCTGGGTCAGTTTTCTTTGGTGCAAGTGCAAGACTCATCAAAGCTTCAAAAAGCGGGGAGTGGATACTTTAAAGCTTTAGAAGGAGCCGTTGTTCCTCAAGGGGGAGCTGGCGCTCCCGCCAGGGGTGTTGCAGTTAATCCAGAAGAAAAACCCAACGTTCTTGGTTCAACAGCTACGATGCCCGTTGTTCATCAAGGAATGCTAGAGGCCTCAAACGTGAATGCAGTCAAAGAAATGACTAAACTCATTGAGGCTCAACGTCTCTTTGAACAGAACACGAAACTTATGCAGGGCTTTGGTGAGCTTAGTGCACAAGCGTCTGAGCTAGGGCGCTTTTAGGAGAAGTTATGCTTAATTCATTGAACACATCAGCGACGGGGATGACAGCCCAGGTAAAGCAAACTGAGGTTATCTCCAACAATATTGCTAACGCCGACACGGTTTCTTTTAAAAGAAGCCGTGCCGATTTTCAGGATCTACTTTATCAAACAGATAAGGGTCCCGGGTCGGCGACTTCGGCCACGACCACCAATCCAACTGGGGTTCAAACGGGTCTTGGGGTGAAGGTCACGGGAGTGACTCGCGAGTATAAGCAGGGGTCGGCTAGGCCAACAGGGCGGGATCTTGACGTTATGATTGGTGGTGACGGATTTTTTTCAGTTCAATTACCTACGGGCGAGGTAGCCTACACTAGAGATGGAAACTGGAAGCTGGATGGGGAAGGGCGCGTTGTGACTGGAGAAGGCTTTCCTATTATTCCGGAGGTGATCGTGCCGCCAGAAACCAGGAGGCTTACGGTTGCTCCAGACGGAACCTTCCAGGCAGAGATTACGCCAAACGATGTTCAACAACTCGGGCAAATTCAATTGACTACTTTTATGAACCCTTCAGGTTTATCGGCAGAGGGATCTAATTTGTTTCGCCAAACTCCAGCAAGCGGTGAGGCTGTTACAGGGAACCCTGGAGAACAAGGGTTCGGACGATTGCAGAATCAGTATTTGGAAGCCTCAAACGTGAACTCTGTTGCTGAGATGACAGAACTTATTCGGGCACAGCGACTCTTTGAAATGAATTCTAAAGTCATGCAAACAAGCGATCAAATGTTGGGGACGCTTAATCAGGTGAAATGATGAACTTTAGATTTTGGATTCCCATTTTTCTCTTTCTTTCATTTGCGGCCAGCGCGGCTGATTTTATGGGTGACTTTAAAGAGAAGCTAGTTGAGGGAATTCAGGCAGATCTCTCTCGAAGAATGGATTTGCCTCCGCAAAGCTTCCAGGTTCAACTAACAGGCACTTTGCTTAAACCAGAGCCAATGACTGTTTTGAAAGAAAAATCGATAAAGTCTGTTGAGGTTCTTGGCTTAGACAATGCAACGGCTCAACGTTTTGATGGGTTTGCAAGTTTTCCTGTGATCATTCACTCTGAAATGGGCGATTTTGATTTCAAGGTTCAATCTGTGATCAGAGTCGTTGGGCCGGTCTATTTAGCGGCGCAAGCTTTAGCTCGAGACTCTCAGACATCTGAGAGTAGTTTTAGACTTTCTTCTATGCCATGGAAGCAACTTCCTACAGGAGTAGCGGCCTTTTCTGTTAAGGATCTTATTGGAAAGCGTGTTGTTCGTTTTGTTCCTGCTGGTGCAGCAGTTCACCCATCTTACATGGATGTTCCTTACGCTGTTAAGGCGGGAGAGATGGTTGACCTTACAGTGCTTTCTGGCCCAGGGGTGATGATTCGTTCGAGGGCCGTTGCAAAAGAGCCGGGGCGAATTGGTGAAATTATTAATCTGACTCAACCTGCTACTAAAAAGAAGATGCGAGCTATTATTGTTGGGCAAAGAAAAGTTGAGGTTCGCCTTTGATTAAATTTAATCTTAGAGCTTTGTCTCTGTTTTTGGCTCTTTTTTTGCTGTCTAGTTGCGCCTCAACCTTTAGGTCTTGGAAGGCTGCATTGACTGGCGAAGATACAAGCCAAGGGCGATCGCCCGCATCGTCTTCTTCTAACAATGAACTATCTATCGATAATCGAAGTGGAGCTAGTATCGACGAGGAAAGCGATCCAGGTGGTCCGAATCTGGCTCAGTCGGAATTGATGAGCCAATCTGGGCACTATGATGAGCGAGCCGCAAGAGGATTCAGAACAGGTGCAAGTCCTTGGCGTGGAACTGAACCTTTCAACGAAGGTTCTCTCTGGAATCCAGACAGTCAAGATGGATATCTTTTCTCTCGCAATCTCTTGCATAAAAAGGGCGACATAATTCTAGTGAAACTTGACCCTGAAGTGAACGATGTCCTCAATGAAAAAATTACTCAGATGTTAGGTCGCTCGACCCTAAACCAGGTAATTGCAGACGAAGCTGGGAAATCAATTGGTGCTGAGGTGAATAAAAAAGTTGCAACTGCTCTCGGTAATAAGAACATTGCTGATGCAGTCGGTAGCGAAGTTGCCAATAGAACAGTCTCTTCGATTGAAGGTAATAATCGCTACGTGGATGTGGACAGCATACCTGTTCGAATCATTGAATATCTTCCGCGCAATACCTTTGCTGTGGTTGGGTCTCGCAGAATCTATATTAAAAATGCAGCTTATCAATTAAGGCTACAGGGAATTGTTCGAGATGAAGACATTGGAGTCTCCAATGCGGTATCTTCAAATTTAGTTTTTGAATCTAAGTTGGAGATTGTGAAATGACTTTTCTTCGTAGAGTCTTTATCTTAAGTTTATCGTTTCTAACTCTTCCTAGCTTTGCCATGCGCTTAAAAGATGTCGTTTCGGTAAAGGGCGTTCGTGAAAACCAACTAGTTGGTTACGGTTTAGTGGTTGGTTTGAAGGGAAGTGGTGACAGTAAGTCTGAGTATACCGGGATGTCGATGTCCCAGATGCTTCGACAAATGGGCGTCGACGTTAAAAGCGATCTTACTTTCTCTAAGAACGTGGCTGCGGTTGTTGTGACGGCGGATCTTCCTCCTTTTGCTCGAGTGGGAGCTCGTGTAGATATTATTGTTTCGAGCATAGGTGATGCGAAATCTCTAGAGGGTGGAACGTTATTGCTAACTCCTTTAAGAGCTTCGGACAAAAAAGTATATGTGGTTGGTCAGGGGCCTTTGTCTGTAGGTGGATTTGCCGGTAGTGGTGGTGGATCGTCTTCCTCAAAGAACCATCCAACCATTGGTCGTGTTCCTGATGGGGGTTTGGTAGAGCGAGAAGTTTCTCAGGACTTTACCAACCGAAGTGCAGTTCGTTTAACGTTACACAATCCTGATTTTACGACTTCCTCGAGAATTAGTCGCCTCATCAACCAAGAGTTGGGTGGGGTGTATGCCAGATCTCGAGACGCAGCGACTGTAGATGTGATGATCCCTTATGACTTTGAGGGATCTGTAGTGGATTTAATGGCAAGAATTGAACGGCTGCCAGTTCAAAACGACAATTCAGCCCGCATTGTGATTAACGAAAGAACGGGAACCATCGTTGTGGGCGAAGCGGTCAGAATTTCGACTGTGGCGATTGCCCACGGAAATTTGACTCTAGAGATTAAGAGTGAAGAAAAAACCGTGGAAGAACCAGTGCTTGTTGCTGCTGAACAGGGACCTGTTCCGAATCAACCCGTGCTTGGAAAGAAAACAACAACAGTCAACGAAACGACTGTAAAATTTAATGAAGAAGGTGATAAACTTTTAACTGTACCAGAAGGCGCTACATTGGGAGATGTCGTAAAGGGATTGAATACACTTGGTGTAACACCAAGAGATTTAATCAGCATCCTCCAAGCGCTGAAGGCACAAGGTGCGTTGCAAGCTGAGTTGGAAATATTGTAATGAGGTTGAGCGGTGACATTGAGAATTGGCATAAGCAAACCTTTGGTTTGTTATTGCAGGATCGAGGGGTTCGGAGATCTGATGATTCTAGGATTGAATCAAAAAGGTCAGAGTTCACGAATTCCTCCCAGGGGACGAAAGAACTAGAAGTCTTTAAGAAGTTTTGGCTCTTAAGGCACAAGATGTGTTGTAAAGCCGAGAACTCCTCGATCCAACTTTTTATTTTTACCTTACTCGTAGGGTTTTTTATCTCGCCCCATGTGGTGGCCCAAGGTCAACTCTCTCAAATGCAACAAATTGAGCAAGTAGGAGAGTCGTTTGAGGCTATGTATCTTCAGCGACTCTTGCAACAAATGCGAACATCGAATGAGCTTTATGCAGATTCGCAGGACAACCCGTTTAAAAAGTCGAATGCAGAAAGAATCTTTCAGTCGATGTTGGATCAAGATTTAGTCAAAAAGATGGCGAGTCAAAATCCCATTGGCATTAAAGAGATGGTAGTGCGGCAACTGACAGGAAAAAGTGGTGTTAGTGCGCGAAATTTGGTAGACTAAGATTATAACCAGGAGGGTTTATGGACATATCCAAGGTTCAATCAGATCGAATTCTAGATAAGAATATTCAAGGCACAGGAAAGTCTGATCGTTTACAAAAGCAAAGTGAAGGAACGAACAATTCAGGAGTTAATCAGACGACTTCTGAAAAAGTGAAATGGTCTGACGATGCGAAGCTTATGTCTCAGGCGTTGGATACAATTAAGAACACTCCAGACGTTAGAGCTGAAAAAGTTGCTGCCTTAAAGGCAAAAGTTGCTTCTGGTTCTTACAAGGTTGATTCTGGTGCTTTAGCAGACAAAATGATTAATGACTCTTTAGCTGAGGACTTGCTTACAAGAAAAGGCTAATGAATGATTCAGAAAGTTCAAAATCTTATTCTCTTGCTCGAAAGGATGTCGGTTCTTTACGATAGGACCGTTGGTATCCTTGAAAGAGAAAAGCTTTCGCTCATCACTTTTGATTTTGAACATATTCTAGAAGTATTGAGAGAAAAGGATGAAGTTCTTGGTGTTTTGCGATCTCTAGATGAGGATCGCTTGAGAATACAAGATCAGTTTGCTCTAATAATGCAAAAGGATAATCGTGAAGTTACCCTTCGATTTCTGACGATTGCTTTGAAGGAACATCTGCCAATTGAAGCCCGACGACTTTCTGAGCTTCGTTCAGAGCTTGAAAGTAGAATCGATGTGGTTAAATCGAGAATCCGAATCAATAAATCCTTTACCGAAAAAAGTATTAAGAATCTTCAAATGATAGCTTCGAATTTGAATGCGGCAATTCGCGGTCGAGCTAAGGGCAGTTCTAAATCGGTGAGAACTTATACCGGTAAGGCTAAGGTTTGTGAGTCTAAACAAGAGATAGGTAGCCTAGTCGAGAAGAGGTTGTAGCAAGATGTCGATTCAAAAAGTTTTCGATCAAGGTCGTTCTGGCCTTGCTACTAACCAAAAAGGGCTTTCGGTAACAAGTCATAACATCTCCAATGTGAACACGGACGGATATTCTAGGCAGCGTGTGGACGTTGAAAACATTGATCCCACTGATCTGGGCGCAGGTCGCGTCGGCGGGGGGGCTCGTGTTCGCTCGATTGCGAGATCTCATTCTGATTTCGTTAGTAGGAGATTGGAAAAAGAAGGAACCGACCTTCATAGAGCTCGTGCGACGACGGGCATCTATTCGCAGATTGAGAATATTTTTACAAACGATTCAGAACAAGGTTTGAGCAAAACTATGTCTGGATTTTTTAACGAAGTTCGCTCTTTGTCGACAGACCCTACCTCGATGCCCATGCGTTCGGCGGTTGTAGAGTCGGCGAATAATGTGGCTCGTGATTTCAATAGATTAAATAAGGCTCTTGATGATGTGCGAGTTGATTTAGATAATCGCGTTGAAGGTACGGTCATGAGGGTGAATGGGCTGACTCAACGGATTGCCGATTTGAATCAAAGAATTATGGGTATTGAGGGCTCTCAAGGGGTTGCCAACGATGAGCGCGATCGTCGGGATTTAGCTCTTAGGGAGTTAAGTGGCTTGGTTGATATTCAGGTAAGCACGATTGAAAACGGTGGCGTAAATGTTGCTTCAGGAAGAATAGGAACCTTGGTTTCAGGAATTGATAACACCGAGATTGCTGCGCTTCGAACCCAAACCGAGGACTTTCCCGATGCAATGATGGTTGGCGTGAAAACCGCCAGCAACGGTGTTCGCGATGTTTCAGAATACGTTAAGGGTGGTGAGCTTGGTGCTTATCTTAATACTCGGGACGAATTCTTAGCGGGTTTAAAGTCTGATGTGAATCAAATGGCGGGAACTTTTGCTTCTAATGTAAATCAAGTCAATGCAAGTGGTTTTGATGGAAGAGGCGATAAAGGTGGTGGCATTTTTGATTTCGACACCGGGGCTGTCGGAGCAGGCACGATTAAAGTTTCTGATGAACTTCGACTTAATCCTAATTTGTTGGCGGGAGCCATGAAGCAAGGTGCAGCAGGTGATAATAGCGTGCTCCTCCAGATGGCGGATTTGGAGTCGAAGGCTATCGTGGGTGGTGAAAAGACTCTTTTAGATTTTAATTCGGAGATTGTCGGACGTGTTGGTATTGAAACTCGTTCTGCAAATGAAGCATTGGAGACTCAAGAAGGGATTTACGCTCAGTTAGAAAACTTAAGAGAAGAAGAGTCTGGGGTTTCTTTGGATGAAGAAGCCATGAACATGATTAAGTATCAGAAAGCCTTTGATGCAAGTGCAAAGGTGATTCAAGTTGCGGATTCGATGCTTGAAACAGTTCTTAACTTGAAGAGGTTTTAACGATGAGCAATCGAGTAACGGATAGAATGATGTATAACAAAGGAGCTTCTTCTGTTGCGCACAGTCGCAAGAAGCTTGCTGATGCACAGGAACTAGCCAGTTCGGGATTGAGAATCAATAAGCCTTCAGATGATCCTGTCGGAGAAATGAAAGTTCTAGGGTTGCGTGCAGATTTGAGTCGCAACCAGCAGTTGCAAAAAAATGTAACTTCAGCAAAAACGGTCTTGAGTGTTACGGAAAGTAACCTCGGAGATCTTGGTGATATTCTTGTTAGAGCAAAAGAGCTAGCTATTTCAATGAGCAATGGAGTGAATCAATCTCCAGAGACTCTTGCCTCCGCAAGACAAGAGGTGGAGCAGGTTCTCTTAAGGGCCGTTCAGATTGGAAACGCCCGAGTAGGAAATCGATATATTTTTGGTGGCCATCAGACGGACAGACCTCCTTTTGATCAGCATGGCAATTACTATGGCGATGCTGGTGTGAACGACGTTGAAGTTTCGCCTGGACAAAAAATCACTATGAATCTTCCGGGCTCGATTCCTTTTTTTGGTGTTTCAGAAATTGCGGAGCAAGAAGGCGTTACAAGAGCAGCGGGCATGCCCAGTATTGCTGCTGATGACTTAAGTCTCAGGGGTCCTGCTTCTGTTCAACATAAAAATTCCGAAGATCAAGCAAAGCGTGCTGCTGGTGAAGCTCCTATTGAAGCCCCTGAGGGCGAGGAGCTTCCCTCTGCCTCTCCTAAGGATTTGCAATCGGTTGGAGTGATTCAGGCAATTAAAGGGTTGGAAGAAGGGTTGAAAACTGGACAGATCGACAGAATTAACGATTCTTTAGACACTCTTGATATTGCGTTCAATCAAGTTGTCACTGCACGTGCAACAGTCGGTGCAAGAATGAAGTCGTTGGATGATACGCAGTCTTCTTTGGAGTCAGATGAAGTTGCTAACATTGGTGTTACCTCAGAAACTCGTGATGCCGATACTTTAAAAGTGTATTCTGATTTGGCCAAAGAAGAAAACGCTTTGAATGCGACGCTTGAAATCAGTAATCGCTTAGTCAGCAAGTCCTTGTTAGACTTTTTAAAATAGAATTTATCTTGAGTGTTGATCGCCAATAATTTGGCCAAGTCTCTTGTGGGGGTGAATGCCTATTGCGCGATCGCTCTATACGTGGAATCATTAAGATATAGCAGGAGGGGTGTCTTGGATAAGGCTTGGGAGGAAATCTGTAGCGGCGTGAACTTGTCTTCAGGCTCGTCAAATGCTCAAAATAATCAAGACGTTAGGGTCTCTTCCCGCGTGTCTGGCCTCGCTCGTGAGGAAAGTGTTCCTTACATTTGGTCGGTAGGTGGCGGTAAGGGTGGCGTAGGCAAGAGTTTGATTAGTGCGAACTTCGCTTGGATCTTGGCTCGTCGCGGGCGAAGAGTGTTGGCTATAGATCTTGATTTGGGCGGTGCTAATCTTCACACCTGTTTAGGGGTGAACCCACCTAAACTCGGCATAGGTGATTGGGCGCTCGGTAAAGTCGATCACATTCGCCAAGTCATGGTGACCACAAAACAACCTGGCTTACTCCATGTGAGTGGATCTCAAGACCCACTTGAAATCATGAATTTGATGGTTGATCGCTGTGATGAGCTCGTTCATCAGCTCAGAGAGCTGGATTTAGACGATGTAATCATCGACTTGGGTGCGGGCACGCATCCTCTCACGTTGAACTTTTTTAATGCCGCTGATAGCGGCATTCTTTCCATTTTGCCTGAACCCACTAGCGTTGAGAACGCGTATCGATTTATTCGAGCGTTGTTTTATCAAAAACTAATGAAGACCGACGTTCCCAAGGGAATTCACGAAGTGATTCAAGCGGCAGTTGATACTAAGAATGTTATTGGTTTGCGCGCTCCCGCGGATATATTTGCCGTAGTGGAGCGTTTGGATCCAGTGGCTGCTGAGATTTTGAAGAAAGCAGTCGCAGATTTTCATCCTAAAATTGTTATTAACCAAGTCCGCTCCCAAGTAGACATTGATGTTGGCAAGGCTATTTGCAGTGTTTGTCGAAGATATTTTGGACTGCAGCTTCACTATGCAGGGTATGTCGACTACGATAACTCTGTTTGGAGAGCCATCCGTTCTCGTCGCCCTGCTGTGGCCGAATTTCCTCGCTCAGCCTTAGCTTCGAGGATGGAGCGTTTGACAAATACTTTATTGGGAGAGGAAAAGGATCTGTATCCGTGAGTGCTAAGAACGAAAAGTTAATCAATTTGTATTTGGTTTTAGACATCACTCCTGGAACCACTCAGAACGAAATCCTTCACGCTTACAATAGAGCTAAGAATACATACTCCGATCATTCTGTAGCGTCTTATGCGGTCTTTGACGATGACTCTAAAGAAGATATTCTCCAAGAGATTGAACATGCCTTTGAAGTTTTAGGAAGTCCTGCCAAGAGAAGAGATTACGACCTTAAAATGGGTTTTGAGACATGGAAGGATGAGGATCACTCTAGTCATGTTAAGAAAAACGCTAAGACAGTTGATATCTTAGAGAAGCGGCGTCTGTCTGTCGTTAAGCCTAGCGAAGATATGGCCTCTAGCTTTGTTGCGAATCCAAAGTTTGAAAATGAAATTGAAGAGTGTGCAGAGCTCACCGGTGAGTTCTTGAAGGCGGTTCGCATCTATCGCCAAACATCCGAAGACGAATTGGCTAGAATGACTCGTCTTTCTCATCATCACATTCGCGCAATTGAGGGCGAGGATGGGACTCAGCTGCATCATCCCGTTTATTTGCGAGGCCATTTGACTCTTATTTGCCAAACTTTAGAGATTCCCAATGCTAGAGAGCTTGCAAACACTTATGTGGATCGACTTTTGGCCGAAGGAAAAGTTGGCGGCAATCAATTTTCTTTATAAATGAGTTTCGTTGAACAATTTCCCGTTGTGATTGATGAGCAGTCGCAAGGACAGCGAGTTGATAAGTTTATTTCTCAGTTTATAGAGGGGCAGTCGCGTAGTCAGGTTGTTGATTTAATTCAAGGCGGAAAAATTCTAGTTAATTCAAAGAGTGCGAAGGCTTCTTATAAATTACGTTCGGGTGATGTTTTGAGTGTTCTTGAGGGCTTTGTAAAGATGGCTCCAGAGCATTACAAAGAACTCATTTCTTACAATGGGCCATCGTTGGACGTTTTGTTCGAGGACGACCGTTTGGTTGTCGTTAACAAACCTGAAGGCTTAGTTGTTCATCCTGGAGCTGGTGTGGGGATGTCAGATACATTGGCCTCATGGCTTCAGTTTGAAAAAAAAATATCACTCACTTTAGGTTGGCCACCTGAGCTGATCGAGGATGGTCGAGTTGGTTTGGTTCATCGTCTAGATAAAGGCACCTCGGGAGCTATCTTAATGGCTAAGGACCCAGCGACCCATCAGAAGTTGTCGGATATGTTTCAAAATAGAAACATTCACAGAATTTATTGGGCATTGGTGCAGGGAAACTTAGAAAATCGTTTAAGCAACAGAATGTCTAAACTTGAGGGTTTTCTCTTTAAGGGCTGGGCAGCTTTGAAGCGAGATTCTGCGCTTTGTTGGTCTTTAGCGACCAATCATAAACGTGATCCAAAGAACCCTCTTCGCTATCGAGCAGACAAAGAGGGGAAGCGAGCGATAAGTAATTTCATTTGCCGCTCTTCTCGGGAGGAGGATTCCTTTGTTGAATTGAAGCTTTCTACTGGAAGAACTCATCAGATTCGCGCTCATATGGCACTGCTTGGGTGTCCAGTGATGGGTGATACTCTTTATGGGGCTAAGGAAGCTTCGCGAATATTCTTACATTCGCGGCGAGTTGTTTTTAGACACCCTTGGACCAATGCTCTTATTGATTTACAGGCAAGCTCTAGAAGTTTTGAAAGCTTTTCCAAGATTTTGGGTTATAGGCCCCAAGACTATAATGACAATTCGTTAATCTCTGGCCAGCTGTGAATTAAAAAAGTTGCCTTTTGCTTTTCTAAGAATTCTTTTGAATGCGCCCCCCAGGAAACAGCAATCGATTGAATGCCAGCCTGTTTGGCGGCCTCGATGTCTCGAGACTCATCGCCAACGTAGTAAGCCTTCCCTAAGGCTTCTGAGTAGTCCAAGTGGTCTAGCATCTTTAAGAGGCTTTTCTTTTTGGCGAGAAAGGGAACGTTTCCGTAAATTAGGTGAACCGGCAAAAAGTTATGTCTAGCTAAGAAGGCTTCAATCACTTTCTTGTTGCTGGTTGATAGCACGCAGATGGTTGCGGATTTGGAAAGGCTTTCTAAACATTCCCTGCTCTTGGGGTAGGGGGTTGTGTCTTTAGAAAACCCTTTCATATAAAGCTTAACTAAAGAAACGACTATGGGCAATTTCCACATGGGAATGTTCAGATAAGAGATGCTTTCTCTTGAGCTCATGTTCTTTATGGCTTGGATGTCTTGATCGCTTGGACATTTGAATCTTAGGATTTTAGAGGCTTTTCTTAGGCAGGTGATTTGCGCCTTCTCTGAGTCGCAAATCGTCCCGTCAAAATCAAAAATAACTAAAGGCCTTTTGTTCATCTTCGTTAATTCTAGTATGAAGTTTATATGAGCGCTTCAAAGGAAGATATTTTATTTGATTTGGAGCAAGGTTGGTCTAAGGGGCTATCTATTCAGTTCCTTAGTGCGCGTTCTAGTGCAAAGTTTGATTTGAGCAATTGCTCTGTAGTGAAGCAAGTTCACGGCGATTCAATAGTTGATTGGAAGAACGCTGGAAACCCAGGTGTCGCTAGTGTGGAGGCCGATGGAATCTTTGCCACTGGAGACCAGTTCGCAAACAGCAAGAAAAAGATGATTGTAAAGACAGCTGACTGTATGCCTTTGGTCTATGTGGACCGCATCAAAGAAACCGTGGTTATTGTGCATGCTGGATGGCGAGGCTTAGCTCAGGGAATTCATTTAGCTCCTTTTGAAAGGGGTTTGTGCACCCCAAGAGATACTTGGATGTGGCTTGGGCCTTGCTTGAATGGAGACAGCTTTCAAGTCCGCTCAGATATGTGGGAGCAATTTCCCGAGCATCAGAATAATCCGAAGTATTTTCGAGTCGATCCAAAGGATGAATCCATTCGTTATTTTAATTCATGGGACTTTGTAAGCGATCAGCTCACTGGCGCAGGAGTCGAGTTATTCTACAACGTAGAAGTCGACACCCTCACAACTCGAGCCTTCGTTTCCTGGAGACGAGCTCAAAAAGCTGGAATTGAGAAATTGAAAGTTCAAAACCTAACCGTAGTTGGGTTTCATAAGTAGGCGCATGGATGCTTAGGGAAGGAGTGGTTAACTACTCTTAGTTTTAGTTAGTCCTTTGTGTGCTTTAAGTGCAAAAAATGTAACTAAAGTTAAAACGTGGAATATGATCAAAAAGCTCTGATCGCCGAATGTGTCCTTAAAGAATGAATAGATTAAGATTTGGCTTGTTGCGATTGTTAGAAACCCATAGATTCCAAAGAGCTTTTTGTTCCACAGGCCAGTTGCGACGACGCAATCGGATATTAGTAAAAAAATGGTCCAAACTTTCCATGTTGGGTTCATTTTAGAGAACTCAAGCCTCAAGTTGAGTAGGTCAAGGAGATGAAGAATCCCTCCTGAATAATATAATATTGATAAAAGCTTCAAATACGGCCTCATGTTATTTGGGTTACACTTTATTCTTAAAAAGTTTTTCCCAGTCGGTTGTGATCTTTGGGAGATGAATCCAGGAGGCGGATTTCGGGTAATTTGGAGGGGGCATTTCTGTGGAGTTCAGGCTTATGAGTTGCTGGGTGAGGGCTGCAACGAAGGCGTTGAACATGTAGAGGTAGAGTGTCATGGCTTCGATGTGTTCGTCGTAAATAAAAAGCTTTGGAAGTGATTTTTGAATCTGAAAAAAGAATTCGTTTCTAGCTTCTAGGCCGCCGGTTAAGCTGGAATAGCCTGCTTCAACAAACTTAGGCATCTTTAAAGATTGGCAAATGCGGGTCACGCTGCCACGTATATAGATTTCATTTTTTTGTGCTCGAATGTAAGGGTTAAGGAATCTTGCGCGGGCGGCTAAGGCAGCTCCGTTTGCGCTAAAGGCGTCTGAGATGGGAAAGCGTTCGGGGGTGGCTGTTCGTAGATAGATTTCCGAGGGCCTTTGTAGGTAGGGAATGAAGTGTTTAATGCTAGGCGTTTTGGCTTCTAGCTTGGATTGGATGTTCATCATCCATTTTACTTCCTCGTCTAGACTGTCTTCCGGGAAAGGCAGTTGGTCGGGAGAGATCGTTTTAAGATAGGGAGGAAAACTCAGTGGAGCGTTGAGGGCAATTCCGCTGCATTGGATTTTGTCTTCTTCAATGAGAGAACTGATGTGGTTAATGATTTCTTTGTCGGGGTTCTTCTCAGAATTTTCTCTAAAAACATGTAGTTCGGATAACACCCAGCGGCTTTCCTTCGAATAACGATCAATGGCTGCAACGACGGATTTTGCACTTCTGGGGCCCGATAGTTCTAAACCCAATGAGCGCTGGAAATCTATGGCCATAGAGTCTATGTTAACCCACAAATGGATGTTTGGGGTATTACAGGAATTATAGGTTCGGGAAAATCAACAGCAGTAGAGCTTTTAGGAGCGATGAGTTTCCCTTGTTTGGATGCAGATCAAGTTTCAAGGATTGTGGTGGATAAAAACACGGAAGAGGGCAAGCTAGGCTTTGAAAAAGTTTATAGGGCCTTTGGTAACGAAGTTTTAAACAACATAGGCGATTTGGATCGAAGAAAGCTTCGAATGATCATGATGACCAATCCCGAAGAACGCCGCCGGCTTGAGGAAATCTTGCACCCTTTGATTCTGGCTTATATTGAGAAAACTGTGAACGAGTGGGGTTCTCAGGGACATGAGTTGGGCTTTGTTGAGGGCACTCGATTGGTTGAATCTGGCTTTCATCGAAAGCTGAAAGGCTTGTTGGTTGTCACGGCCGAAGACTCAAAAATCATCTCTCGAGTTGTAAAGCGCGACTCCATGGGCCGAGACGAAGTTAAGTTAATGGTGGAATTACAAAATCAAACGGCGATGCTGAGGGAAGCTCAATTCGAAATTCCTAACAATGGCACTAAAAAGCAGCTAGAGAAACGACTTGAAGCTTTTGTGACCACTCAGGGCTTTTGACCATCTTTTGACGCACGCGCACTCAAATTCTTGCTAACTACAGTATATTGTTAAGTAGATGGGTCGAGGGCAAGGGGTGAAATTTGTGCGAAAAGGGTTAATTCTTTTAACTCTGTCGGCTTTTTCAATCCAAGCTCGCGAATACTACGACCTTTTCTCAACACCGCGCTCGATTGCAATGGGGCGTGCGACTACAGCTATTACCGATGATTGGGAAGCTCTTTATCATAACCCAGCGGGCTTAGCTTTGATCAAAGAAAGTGAACTGCACCTACCTGAGTTTTTCCAAGGCTATGCCAGTCCAGGTGTAAATACGTTGATAAAGAAAATCAAAGAAGTGAAGGGACAGGGGAGGGATATTATTCCCTCTGACTTAACTCAGTTCGATGGAAGTGAAGCTGCGTTTGGTTTGGATATTTTGCCGCTTGGTTATTATCGCAATCGTTTTGCAATAGCTATTAATCCCTTTAGTTTGAATACTGCTTTGCGAATTCGAACGCCCTCGTTGTTGTTTTTGAAGGCAGGGGCAAGGGTTACTCAAGACAGCGCTATTAGTGTTGGTTTTGCTCAGCCTCTAGGTGAGCACCTTAGAGTGGGCGTTACGGCTAGGCCTTTGCATCTGCGCTCCGGAATGGATCGAGGGGTTAGTAATTTGGATTCTTTAGAGAATTCTTCCATCACAAACTTTGATGATCCTAAAACCTATTTCGGAATGGGCTGGGGTTATGACCTTGATTTCGGAATTCAGGCCCACGGTGGCCCTTGGGGGAGGTTTGGATTTGTTCCGTCTTTTGGAGCAGCATTACAGAACATTTTGAACAACGATTTCTCTAACCGTCTTAATAAAGAAAAGTTTGGTGGTTCAATACCTGCTATCGAACGAAGATACAACGTGGGTGTGGCAGCCCAATTGAAAACTTTAGGGAAGCTTGTTCCCACACTTTCTGTTGAAATGCGGGACTTCATGATTGCGGTTGAAGACCCCATCATTGAACGCCTTTCGGTGGGACTTGAGCTTGCGCTTGAAGTAAAGCGCTGGTTGAGGGGCGCCATTGCTGCGCACTATTACAAAGGAAACATTGGTGGGGGCATCTATGGAAACATGGGGCCGGGTAATTTGGCCTTTCTTACAGATGCAGTTAATTTAGGGCGAGGCGCAGGAGTGGGTGTTTCGCGTAGATACTATCTCCGTGCGGGAATGGTATGGTAGAGACGACTCCTTTTCTAGAGATCATTACAATTGGACGTGAAATTTTAGATGGGCGCGTGATCGACACTAATTCCGTTTGGATGGCTCAAAAATTAAGGCAACGCGGGTTGATCGTTCGTCATGCCCAAAAGGTTGATGATGACCTTGGTCGCATCGAGCAAGCCTTTCATGTGGCCAGTCGACGCAGTAATTACATCATCGTTACGGGTGGCCTCGGGCCAACTTCCGATGATAGAACGGCTGAGGCTTTTGCCTTGTTTCAACACGATAGTTTAGAGCTAAATAAAGAGGCTGAAGAGTGTGTTCGATCCTATCTTCGACAAAAAAAGAAGGAAGTTACACTTGCTCAGTTAAAGCAAGCTTACTTGCCCTCTAAAGTTGGGGTGATACCAAATGCTAATGGCACGGCACCGGCTTTTTACTTCAAGGAGAGAACTCGTTTGTGGTTTTTCCTTCCGGGAGTTCCACGCGAGATGACTTCCTTGTTTGAGAGTCATGTTATGCCGATGCTACCCGTGGACGAGGGGTATCGTAGCTATCAATGGATTACGCAGTTTACCTCGGAGAGTAAGCTACAAGAGCTACTTAGTAACATAGAACAAAGTTTACCTTTGGCTTTCGAATTAGGCTTTAGAACGCGGTTTCCAGAGAACCATATTTCTCTTTTTGCTAGCTGTAACACCGAAAATGAGGTGGAGCTTTATAATGGCTTTCGAGACGAGATTACAAAAGTGTTGTCCACCAGCTGTTTCAGCCACGGCGAGGCACCTATAGGTGTTGAGGATTGCATTTTAGAAGTAGCGGAGGAGCGTGGCACTCATCTTGCTTTTGTGGAGTCGTGCACGGGGGGATTGAATAGTCATCGAATTACAGAAGTGCCGGGTTCTTCGGGAGTGTTGAAAGCTTCTTGGGTTGTTTATGATAACCTAGCTAAAATAAAGCTGGGTGTAAGCGAGTCGACTTTGGCGAAACATGGCGCTGTTTCTAAGGAATGCGCTGAAAGTATGGCTAAAGCTGGATTAGATAAACTGCGTGAAATGTTTCCCAATGAGGAGTGTGCTTGTGTTTCGACCACCGGAATAGCTGGTCCTGGAGGCGCAACCGAGAATAAACCCGTGGGATTATGCTATGCTGCTGTCTCATTTATGGAAAAAGATAGCGACGAAGTTAAAGCTGAAGTCATCAAGATTGAAGCTGGCATTGATTACGAGCGCTCAAAGAATAAACTCTACTTTTCCCAGAAGTCCCTCATATTCCTCTTCGACTACCTAAGCGCGCCTTAGTCTTTTGGGTTAATGTTGCTGCGTCGAGTCGTGGTGCGGCGGCTTTTATTTAGATGTGAGCAGATTCTACCGAAGAGAGTTTAGATGTCTAAACTTCCTACTACGCCTTCGGGCCCTCAGCGTTGGAGCCAGTATTTCGGGCCTCTTGAAGATCTTTTGGAGGATAATTCCATTACCGAGATAATGGTCAACGGGTATTCAAAAGTTTTCATTGAACAGAAGGGATTGCTTAAGCGTACTCAGGTTAAGTTTCCTAACAACGAAGCACTCGTGAAGGTTATGAAAACTGTGGCTAAAGCCGTTGGACGAGAATTATCAGAAAGAAGCCCTTGTTTAGACGCGAGACTTCCCGATGGATCTCGAGTGAATTTAGTGATTGCACCGGTTGCCGTTGATGGACCTTCCATGACCATTCGAAAGTTTTCGCCCTTTTCAATCAATCATGAACAACTCATTGAAGCGGGAAGCTTTGATGAGAAGATTGCGTATTTTTTAAACTGCTGTGTCGGTGCTCGATTGAACATCTTGATATGCGGAGGAACGGGTAGCGGAAAAACCACTCTTTTAAATGTACTCAGTTCTTTTATCCCCTCTCATGAACGCTTGGTCACCATAGAGGACGCGGCTGAGTTAAAAATTAAAAATGAAAACCTTGTTCGCCTTGAGGCTCGACCGCCAACTCCTGATGATCCTGGGATTCCCATTCGTAATTTGGTGATTAACGCTCTACGAATGCGACCCGATCGCATCATCGTAGGAGAGTGTCGAGGCAACGAAGCTTTGGATATGTTGATTGCAATGAACACGGGGCATGAAGGAAGTATGACTACGCTACATGCTAACTCTGCTCGCGAAGCGCTGCGACGTTTAGAGGGCATGGTGATGTTGAGCGGAGTTGATTTTCCACTGCGAGTAATCCGTGAGCACATCTCTAGCGCTATCGATATGGTGGTTAACATTCAAAGGCACCCTGACGGGAAGAGGCGTGTAGCTAGCATTATTGAGGTGGGTAATATGGAGTCCGAAGTTATTCTTACACAGGAGATTTTTGGCTACGATGAAGAGAAAGGTTTCTTCACCCACGGCTTTGTTCCTCGTTTTGTAGAACGCTTTGCTTCCCAGGGCATTGATTTTCCTAGGGATTTTTTTGGGGCGGATTATAGGATTCGTCAAATCAAGCGAAGATAGCCGTTGACTCTGATCTGGGCTCGAACTATCTAATCCTGTGTTATGTCATTAGGATGGACCAAAACCCAACGTCACCGTAAACTGAAACGCAAGAAAAGTGGCGCCAAAGATAAGCGTAAGAGAGATAGCAAAGGCACCACTGCTCGCATTCCTCTTGAAGGTCCGCTTCCTGCCATTCGTTATGGTGTAGAAGTTAAGCCTGAAAGCATTGAAATTAGAATCAAAGCTTAAAGGCCAGGTTTCTTAATTTTTAACTTACTTCAACTCCTGTAAAATTCTTTGTGCTTGCTTATCTTTCATTGCCTTTAGTTCTTCGTCGCTGAAGGAATCCTTCAATGCTCTTCGGTAATGAGCTTCGATATCGCTTTGAACTCCATCTAACATTCTTTCGTCAGCAGCAATCGGTGCGATTACTCCTGAATCTACTTTCGCTTTTACTTTTCCAGCTAGGTCTGAGGCTTCCTTTGCTCTTTCCGCAAGCGAGTTCAGGTAGCTTCTGGTGTTTGCATCATTGGGGTTTGGTGTCCTGAGGTAGCCTCCCCGAGGAAGAACGATGCGAGGAACCGAGCTTGGATTGCTTGTTTCAATTCCAGCGATGTCTCTATTGTTCGTATCTAAAAAGTCAAAGTCGCCTTGATTCAATAAGCCTTGTGTTGATTCAGCCGTTCTTAGGCTGAGCGACTTTAAAGTGTTGACTGAATTATGAATGTTGGAAATCCAGTCGTTCCAGCTTTGCTCTGATCTATACTCTCTGGCTTTAACCTCTTCTCTTCTTCGGTCAAGAGCGTTGCTTCTTTGTTGAATCTCTAAGTCTTTGGTATCGATTGCCGCAACCATTTTGCTAAGGCTTTCTCGAGCTGTTTTAAGCTCTTTTTCTTTGTTTGAAATCTGGCTCAGAATGCTTTGATGTTTTCCTTTTGCTTCTGCAACCAAGGCTACTCCAGCTTGTTGGTCATTTGAAAATTTTGTTTCTACCAGACGGCTTTCTTTGTCCATTGCTGCATTTCTGGAGGCCGTTTGCTTTGATATTTTGTCCTTTTCTTTTTGTTTTTCTGCAGTGACTTTTTCGTCCACTCTGTAGGTTTCTCTGGGGTTATTTTCTCTTAGGTAGCTAAGAAGAGACTTCCCTGAGTAAAGTCCAGATTGATCTATTTCTAGCGTTGTTTTGGCTTCCTCATACAAAGAAGGGAATTGTGTAGACCATTCCACTTCTTCAAGCTCATTCCAATCGGCCGCGCTTATCTTTGTGTCGATCGGGTAAATGGAGTTTACAGCTTTTCTTTGTTTGTCTAGTTCAGCATTTTTTGCATCTTCAATTCTTTTTAATTCGCTCTCCGCATGTCTAAGTTCTGCTGCAGGTCTTTCCGCAGATTTCTTTAGATCGATCAGTTGAGCATCCAAGGTCCGAAGCATCTCTTGTTGAGCTAATTTTGCGCTTCGGACTCGGCCAATTTCGCTAGCTAAGGACTGCTCCAAAGATTGAATGGCTCTATGTTCGGCGCTCATTTCCTGTTTTGCTAAGTCAAATTCTGCGATTGCCTTCGATCGGTCGGCGGGTCGTTGGTTAATATCATTTCTAAGCTTTTGCGCGTCTTGCTGTATTGTTTCAAGGGAGGCTCTTTGACGTGAGGCTTTGTTTCCTACTAGGGCTAATTCTCGTTTTCGTAGTTGAGCTATGCTAACCGCTTCATGGGTAGAGGCTTTCGACTTTACTGCCTTTATTATTTTTGCGGCTTGTTCTGTTTGAATGACTCCCTTTCGAGTGTCTAGCAGTTCTAATTCATTTGTTTTTTTTGAAATCTCACTCTGTATGGCTGTGATTTCCTTTTTCTTCCTCTTTTTTCTAATCCAAGCCCACCATGGGAGGTCCTTTTTCTCGGCTTCAAGGCTTCCTTTTTCATCGCTCAGCGCATCTAATCCGTCTTGTGCGAGTTCTCTTTTTTGTTCATCGTTCAAGGACGCCTCGAAACCTTTAAAAACTTCGTCGGCGAGCAATTCTAGATTCTCGTCAGTCATGTTTGGGGCCACTAGCGATATGCTTTCTCTAGAAGGGCCCTCTACTCGGCTTAAAAAAGGTTGTCCTTCTTTGTTGATTTCAAAGGTGAGGATTAGGGCTGGGCTTTTGGTCGTAACAGTGATGAGCTTGCTTGAGCTCTTGATGGATTCAATAATTGAGTCGGGCTTTGAAATGTTGCGATCAAAGATGAAAGCGGCAGAGAGAGGAGTGGCTAATAAAAGCTCGGTAAAGAATTGCTTATTGTTAATCTTGGGGTTCAGGAAGCCTGTTGCGGCTTCATTCATCTGGTCTGAGATTGAAGCTGAAAGAAAGGCTAGGTTTGCCTCGTTTTTCATCTTAGCTAGGATTGTTTGTTGAAGGTCGGCTCTGGAAGAGTCGTCGTTCTTAATTCCAATTTGAGTTGAAACACGTCGATGGTCTGCTTGGCCAAATGTGTTTGAAGTGAAGCCCAGTAGATAGGCTGTAAAGACAAATCCAGTAAAAAGTGGCTTATTTTGCATGTAGAAGACCCTCCCCAAGGTAGACGCCTGCTCATAGGTGCAAGTTTTGGGCCGACGAAACATATGAAATATTAGGGACTTCGGAGCGGTTACTAAGACTTCTTGTTGAATCAGAGCTTTGGGTGTTCAAGACTTTTACAGGACAATTTTTGATGTAGACTATACTCTTATGAACTTCTTCGAGTCGATAATCTTGGGCCTTGTTGAGGCCCTAACTGAGTATTTGCCAGTATCTTCTACGGGGCATTTAATCCTCACCTCGCATTTGCTTGGAATTGAGCAGAGTGATTTTCATGCGGCCTTCGAGATTGTCATTCAAGGGGGCTCTATTCTTGCTGTGATTTGGCACTATCGAAAACTGCTTTTGTCTCACCTGTCTGAGTTGTTCAGTGGGAGCGCTAAAGGACGAGATTTTTTTCTTAAGCTTTTTGTCGCCTTTTGTCCGGCGGCCATCGTGGGCTTACTTTTTCATAAGCAAGTTAAGGCTTATTTGTTTGGACCCATTCCTGTTGTTATCGCTCTTGTTGTAGGTGGAATCATAATGATTGCTCTAGAGCGTCGCCTAAAACACTCTGCGGGTTCGGATGAGGAGATTACGATTAAAGGCGCTTTTTTTGTGGGGGTGGCCCAAATCTTTTCGCTTTGGCCTGGAACTTCAAGATCGATGACAACCTTGTTGGGGGGGCGTTTTATGGGGCTTTCCCCCTATAAGGCGGCTGAGTTTTCTTTTCTCTTGGCGATTCCTATTATCTTAGCGGCTACTGGCTATGAGCTTCTTAAGGTGGATGTTTCTGCCTTGTCTGAAAATCTAGACTTGTTGTTGGTGGGAACAGGGGTTTCGTTTGTAGCCTCTTTGTTTGTGATCCGTATATTTTTAGGTTTCTTGAAGAAACATTCTCTTGAAGTCTTTGGCTGGTATAGAATTGTTGCTGGGTTACTTTATTATTTTTTTATAAAATGAGCCTTAAAGACAGGCTCCTTCTTCTTTAAAAAAATGCTTTCAAAGTGGGTGAGTGGAGTCCCTGCAGTCTTTGTCCATTGCAGGTGTGGCTTAAAGAGTTGCCAGCTTTGAATGATGTCGAGGATTTCTTCAAAATACTCTCGGTGATCCGTCGATATTCGAAGCTCTCCACCAGAAACAATAGCCTCGGCCCAAGTCTTAGCATCGGGACTTCTAAAGAATCGATGTTTGTGTTGCCGAGACTTTGGCCACGGATCAGGATGATACACGTGAAGGATAGAAATGTTGGGAAGTTTGTTGCTCAGAAAACTCCGAGCATCTTCTTTAAGAATGCGGCAGTTGTCTGCTTGAGCTCGAGCAAGCTTTTTAACTGTTAGGTCGTGCCGGTCTTTGCGGCGATCAATTCCTATAAAAAAGCAATTAGGTAGAGCTGCGGCTCTTCGGGCGATGAACTCGCCTTTGCCGCAGCCAATTTCTACCTCGATATTAGAAAAGTCCCGAGGAATGAACTCAAAGAGATCCAAGGCTACTTCAGGTTTTGCGGGAACATGAAAATGAAGTGGCCGACCATCCAGGAGTTCGATGCGATGTTTGGAGTCTTTGAGTTTATTTTTCAAGGGGCTTTGCTTGGTGGAAAGTGCATTTTTTGATTGGGATTGTTCTTGTATTGTCGGCTGCATTCTTTCAAACTCCTTTCTACAGATTTAATAGCGTTTGGAAAATATTTTAAGGCTTGATCGACTTGGGTGTATTCAAAGGCCGAGGGGTTGAGTTGGGTGTCGGTTGGAGCTTTTAGTAAAGAGCTCACAAGCGATCCGAAGCCATTGCCTCGAGAGAAATGTTTTTTGAACTCGATGACAACCTCTGTTGGACTTTGGGTGTTGTAGGGCAACTCTAAAAGTTTCCCCTTTGCTTTTTCCTGTTCAATAGCACTGACCAAAAAGCCAATTGCATCAGAATAAAAAAGCAAGTCACAGTGTATGTGTTTTGTTTTCCAGTTAGGAAAAATTGATTTGGATTCTTCCAATAGACGTGTAAAAAAACCGCCGTCTCTAAATCCGTAGAGAGCAGGGCTGATGAATACGGTGGAAGTAGGGAAGTCGCTCCTTATTTTTTTTAGTTGCGAGGCTACGATGTTTTTGGGCAAAAGAAAGACAATCCGACATTCTGGGTTGTTCTTCTGAAGAGTTGTCGCTTTCGATTGGATATCTTCAAGGTAAGTTTCCGAAGGTCGGTCGTTTTTTCCGAGAAAGGTGTCGGCACAAAAAAACGCAACTCTCAAATTTCCGTGCATGAGAGCGTTGGAGCTAAAGTCTTCGGCTTCGAAGATAGGTAATGGATTTTTTGGGGTTGATTCACTCTCTTTTAGGCTAACGACCTTTTTTCCGAGGCGAATGAGGGCTCCCGACAAATGGAAGGCAGCTCCTGAGTGGGGTGCGTCGATGTAGTGAGCATCGGCTTCGGTCATTTGCTTTTCCGTAATTATCATTCCACTTTGGCCTTAATATCTGTTAGCATTTCTGTCATGTTCGAAGTTCAAGCTGCTAATTTTAAAAAGGGAATTTTTGAATTGCATCTTAGAAAAGCAGTGAAAATTCCCCTGCTTGCTCCTATTTTCAGGTTGGGACCGGTGAGAGGTCGTCTCATTGGCTTGGCTGGACTTTTGTTTGCTTTTTTGTTGTCCATGAACAAAGCTCCTTCTCGATTTTTCTTAGAGAACGGTTGGGCCTCTGATGAGGTCGAGGCCCTATTGCAGCAAGACCGACTCATGTGGACGTTAGTGGTGGTGTGTGCGCTTTTCTATTTGTTGGTGTCCCTTCTGAGGGAGGCTCATCTAGAACTCGATTTTGATAGACAAAAAGAAGCTATTTACTTCCATTTTTCGCCGACTTTTGTTCTTTCGCGTCGCAAGGAGGGGTTGATTGGCTTTCGAGAAGTGCGGAAGGTAGAAGTGTTTGCTCCCGATCGAGAGCCCAAGACCTCTTTTGGTCGAATTCGAATCCAGGGACCAGCCACAGCTCCCATTCCCTTTCGTGAGCTAGATTTTGCCCTCCTCTCTGACGAGCAGAGAGAGTTTTTTCCCTTAAATCTTAGTCGTTTAATGGATATTCAGCCTGTGGGCGACTGGATCGACCCAGATACTGTTCTTGAGGATTAATAGTAATCTGAGCTTGTTTTTAAGAATCCTTGCCAAGTTCTGGCTAAACCGCTACAAACTGTAGCTCTATGGCACGCGTAACCGTTGAAGATTGTTTAATTCACGTTGATAACAGATTTGCACTTGTTCACTTGGCTTCTAAAAGAACCAAGCAGTTGATGAAGGGGTCACGAGCACTCGTTGATGCCCCGACCAACAAGCCGGCGGTTATTGCCTTGCGAGAGATCGCTGATTCAAGAGTTCGCTTGCCTGAAGGGTGGACAATCTCTGATGTTGATAAACCAGCAGAAGAAGAGTTGCCTTTAGATCAACGCAACGATTAGTTGTTGCTCATAGTCGAATGCCCAAGAATTGCTCGGGCTTCGACCAATCTCTCCTTCTTTAAATTGCGCGAAACTTACTTCACGTAGCTTGAAAAAGATTCACAAAATTCAATAAGCCCACGAACTGGAACACCAGTGCCTACGTTCTCCGGGCAATGGGCTCCTTGACCTCGTGGTGAATCTGCCGTTGCCGCCACATCCAAGTGCACCCAAGGGTATTGATCGTCGACAAAGTAATTTAGGAAGCAACCAGCTAAACTAGCTCCGGCTTCTCGTGAGCTGCCAATGTTTTTGTAGTCTGCCGTCGGAGATTTTAAATCATCAGCGTATTCTTTGTAGAGTGGTAGCTCCCAAGTGCGCTCTCCAATTTTTTCAGAGGCGTTAGCGTAGCCTTCAATCATTTGTGAGTCATTTCCCATTAAACCTGAGGTGTATGCACCTAGGGCAACCACACAGGCACCGGTTAGCGTGGCAACATCAATCACAGCAGCGGGCTTTAGAGTGGCTGCGAAGCTTAAAGCATCGGCTAAGATGAGTCGGCCTTCAGCATCGGTGTTTAAGACCTCAACAGTCTTGCCGTTGTAGGCGGTGTAAATATCTCCGGGATTTGTTGAGCGATCAGAAATTCTGTTTTCTGCCGAAGGAACTAGGGCAATGATTCGATTTTTAGATTTTAGTAAAGCTGCGCCATATACCGCGGCTATGACAGAAGCTGCGCCACTCATATCCATCTTCATGGCATCCATGCCAGGAGCGGGTTTCAGAGAGGTTCCCCCGGTATCGAAGGTCACACCTTTTCCGACGAGGACGATCGGTTTGGCGTTAGCTTTCTTTGTTGGATTGTAGTCCATGATGATTAAGCGAGGAGGGTTTATGCTTCCGTTCCCAACGGAAAGTATTCCACCAAATTTTTCAGTCTTTAGTTTCTTCTCATCGTAAACTTGAACCTTTATAGAGTTTGTCGATTTAGCTAAACTCTGAGCAAATTTTGCGAGAAGAGCTGGGGTTAAGTCATTGCTTGGAGTTGTTTGCATGTCTCTACAAGCAGAAACTGCCTTGGCAAGAGCGGTAGCTCTTTGAAGGATGGCTTTGCCTGTTTTCTCATTGAGAGTTTGAGAGATGAGTCTGATTTTTGGAGTTGAAGGTTTTTCTTTGTCGATTTTTTTATATTGATTGAAAGTGTAAAGACCAAGACAAACACCGACCGCCAAGAGTTCTGCTGTTTGCTCTAGGTTTGGAGGTGGATTTTTCATAGGTCGCTTAGCAAAATCTTTTGGAGCGTCCGAGGCGTTGATGGACGAGGCGGGATTGTGAAAAGTGTCCACTGCAATATCGAGGGAATCTAATCCATTCGATCTGATCGCCTTTGCTATAGTTCCACCTAGTTGCAGAATGTTTTGAGAATGAAAGTCTTTTTTCTCTCCGACGCCCAGTGTGAGCAAATTTCTATAAGCAGGAGAAGTTTTAAGCTCTAGGCCGTGAACTGGGAAAAACCGAGATTCTCCATGGTTGCCTTTGAAACTTTTCGTCGAACTCAAACAGTCTTGAATATTTTTCAAGCTAGGGGTCAGCTTTGTTGCGCTTTTGCTGAATTTTAGTTTTTTGTCCTCAAGACCAATGCCTAAAACAAGAGTGTGATCAGTCTGGGTGCTGAGAGAGTCAAATTTACTGAAATTTTTAAATTCTAAGGAGGCGTTTAGTTGAATCATTTAATCCGTTATAATTTCTTGGTGGGGTCAATCAAGTAAATGTCTAGGAAACTCATAACAGGGCTACGCATGGACCCGAGGGCTCCTGAAAGGGCCTCCGGATTGGGTGTGCGTATCGGGTATTCGCTTGGACGTGTTTCTCGACATTTTGGTTGGCCTATGTTGCTGATATTGTTGGTTTTGCCATCAAGCACACGAATCCTTTTGCCCAAACAACAGCTTCTCTATTCCTTTTTTGTGTTGCTTTTAGCCGGACTGGCTTTTGCTACGAGAATTTGGAGTAGGGGTTACTCTTCCGGTGAACAATTCGTTGTCGAGGGACCCTTTCGACATGTTCGAAACCCAGTTCAAGTGTCTTATTTTTTAATCTACACCTCGGCGCTGTTGTTCTTTAAGGTTAACTTCTTGGTTATCTTTCTCGTGCTCATCGTGGCCTTTGTTTGGATGCACTTACGCTCTTTATGTGTAGAGAGGAATTTTTATCTAAACTTGGGACCACTTTTTTTGAAATATAAAGAGAGAGTTCGAATATGGCTGCCCTCAGTAATTCCAGAGATGAATCGAAGCGGTGGAAATTTTAATCCCATAAGAAGCATTAGCCCAAGCCTCTATGAGGCTCTTTGGTTAGTTGGAATTGCATTGGTGTATACAATTAAAAAGAGACTAGGCGTTTTTTAATACCGTTCTTAGAATCGAATTGCAAAACCTGTATAAAGCAGGAGCCATGAGCTTGGACCAAAATAGAATCGACCACCCAAGCGAATTGGAAGCGCTCCAAGGGGAAAAATAAAGCCTCCTCCGCCAAAGAATCCAATCGCCAATGATTTTGTGCTTGCACATCTTAGATAACAACTTCCATCTGAATTACGATCGTCGCTACCATTATAGGAAACTCTTGTGGCATGGAGGCCGGCATCTGTGTATATATCTCCAATTTTCGCGTCGAGATTCAAGCGTAATCCACCGTCTGCGCCGATGGCATTGTCATTGCTTCTTTTTTGATAATAGGCACCCGAAACAAAAGACATAGTTCCATCTATAGGGATATCAGCTTGTGCGCCAAATACGTAAAGCGTTTTGCTGGCGCCTGGAGTTTCGCTGGGCAGATTGATTCCAAATGTAGGAGCTATTTCATAAGAGTAATTGCTCGATGAGGATCCTTGAGCCAGCGCGTAATCGCATGAAGATCCAATAAAGAATGAAAGGACGAAATATCTAAACATTTCCCTTATGAGTCTATCACTGAGTGGAGTCTTTGAGTATAAGCTTGATAGATGGCTTCGAGGATTTTCTGGCGGAATAGTGATCAATTTTCTGACACAAAGTCGGCTCTTCATTTCTTTCAAAATGCCTACAGCAATAAACAGCCTCCGCGTGGCTTGATTTGGCTTGTTCATGGTTTGGGTGAGCATCTTCAGCGCTACGGAGAGTTTGCGCAGTTTTTAAATCAAGCTGGTTTCGATGTTGCTGGCATTGATTTGCCTGGCCATGGTCTCAGCTGGAAAAAAGGTGGCCAAGACACGCTTCCGAGTATTGAAGAGTCTATTCGAGAAATTAAAGATTCCATTAGATTTCTCCATAAAGAACATTATGGAGCTTCGCTGAACTCTAGATGGAGTTTGATGGGGCACAGCATGGGGGCTTTGATTAGTCTCTGTTGGACTCTCGATGAAAAGCGCTTGGATGCCAACGAGTCTTTTGCTCATAAATTGGTTTTGAGTGCCCCTCCGTTGGAGTTGCGTTTGCAGGTTCCTCCTTACAAAATATTTTTAGCTGAAAAGTTAAAAGAAACGCTTCCGAATTTAAAGATTGATGGAGGCTTTTACCCAAAAGATTTAAGTCATGATTTGGTTCAGGTTTTTGAGAATGCGGCTGATCCTATGTGCTATGCCAAGGCAACTCCTAAGCTTTTTGTTAGTTTAAGAGGAGCTGCTGAAAGCTGTTTGAATTCTTATAATAGTGTTGATGTTCCAACGATGCTTGTTGTGGGAGAAAAAGATCCTATAGTGCAGCCCTCGGCGATAGAGAAATACTTTGAAAAACTGAACACGAGTAAAAAACTTATTAAAGTTAATGGAGCTTTTCATGAAACGCTCAATGAGCTTAATCGAAAAGATTTGTATGAAGGAGTTTTGAGTTGGCTACAAACATCGAACAGTTAAAAACCTTGATTAAGGAAAGAGCTTTGCAAACCGGTAAATTGGTAAAGTTGGCCAGCGGCGCAGAGTCAAGCTATTACATTAATTGTAAAAATATTTCTTTGCATGGTCCTTCTTTAAATGTTCTTTCCAAGGCAATTGCGGATTTTTTTGATGATAGAGGCTGGCCTAGTTGGGTTGCAGGAGTCAGTGTAGGGGGGGACCCTATTGTGGCTGGGATTATTTTTGAGGCTAGTTTAAGGGGTCGAGAACTTGACGCCTTATTGGTTCGTAAGGCACCAAAGGCTCATGGCGGTAGCCAAGGTAAGGCAGTCGAGGGTCTGTTTTCGGAGGGCTTAGGCTCTGGTTTTTTGGTTGAAGATGTTGTTAGCACCGGAGGATCTTCGCTTGTCGCCGCCCGCCACATGATTGCCGAGGGCTATAAGCTTGAGGGGATGCTCTGTTTGGTAGATCGTGAAATGGGGGGTGTTCAAAGTCTTCAAACTGAACTCAAGATCCCTATTCAATCCTTGTTTAAAGTTAGTCAAATTATTGAAAATTAGAATAACTACTGAAGCCTAGTCTTAGGTTTAGAATAGGCTTAGTGAGAGCCTTTTCTTTGTTTATCTTTATTTTTGCTTTTTCGGCATGTTCGGTTCTTAAGAGCATTGAGTCACCCTCGGCCCGCTATCGAAACTATCTAGATGATCGAGTTCGAGAGGCCAAAATATTTGATCGCGGAAGAAGCTTGGTTGCGATCAAAGCCATTTATGCTGATGACAAGTTGAAACAGGCTCAACATGATTTAACTCCAGGTTTCGTTTTCCCCTATGATGAGAGCGTAGAACAAGTCTTAGTCGCCGTTGACATGACCACTTGGGAGAGATTCTCTAAAAATGATCTCAAGTTCAAGCTTGATGACATAGGAGCTAACAAGGTTAGAGAGCTAACGAATCCAATTGAAACAGAGACTCACTATCCGTTTGCTCACCCACATTTTAGAATTTTCATTGTAAACTTTGATCGTCATCCAGTGGCGGCGAGTTCAGAGAAGCAGTTGTGGGTGCAGACACTTCGCGGAGATCTGAAGTTGATGATTCCGCTTGGAGAGTCTGAAGCTCAATGAAAATCTCGATTCGATTTAAGATTTTCTCTTTGATCATGCTCTTTTTGCTTATTCTCACCGGCCTATTTTTCAAACTTAGTTATAATTTCTTTATCGAAGATAAGACCAACACGGTTCAAGAAATTCAAACTCTTCAGGTCAGTAAAGCGGCCAATGATGTTTCCACAAAGCTTGGTTCTGCTAGAGCGCTCTTAAGAGAAGCCTCGCTTAAATTGCTTGATCCGAGTCGAGGAAAAGCAGACTCTGTATCGGATCAGTTGTTGTGGGTTGAGGTCGAAACTAAGAAATGGAAGTCCGATGCTCTAAAATCTGGAAGTGAAAGCACCTTTGCTGGTGAGAAAAAAGAGTTCTGGACCGCCAGAGTTGTTCGCGTAGGAGAGAAGGATTTTGTTCGTCTACAGGATAATATCTTAATCAAGCGAAGTGCTGGAAATGAACTGACGCCCATTGTTGGTCTTTTTAATCTGAGTTTCATTTTAGATGGAGCCTCTTTGACCCAAGGTTTAACGGAAGCGGTTGTTGTTGATGCAAAACGCTATGTTGAGAATATTTCGGACCCTAAAAAAGCAGTTGTCTCTGGTGGTGAAGAGGTTACTGGGTTCTTCTCTCGGATCTTAGGTGTTTACCCCCAAATCTGGGGAGATCGATTGTCGAATGCCCGACAGCCGACCGCTACGATTGAAAAAGATATTCAAGGAAACTCCCTGGCGTTAATGAGTTGGACCCCTGTTATGGGCGAAAGAGAGCCAACAAGCTTGGTCATTGTTAGTATGGTCGGCTACGATAAAATTCAGGCGGGCTTCAAGGACTTTGTCGTACAGCTCGCTGTTGCAGCTTTTTTGATTGCGGGCCTAAGTGTTTTTGCTGCTTTTGGTGTGGCTCGGCATTTGTCGTTGCCAATTGAAAGAGTTGTGGAGGCAACGCAAATTTTAGAGACCGGAGATTTTGATGTAAGGGTTGAGGTGACCCAATCTGATGAGGTAGGTGATCTTGGTCGAGCTTTCAACCATTTGGGACAAGCGTTACAGGAGCGTGAAAGGCAATTGAAAGATGCCCAAGGTGCCTTGATTCAAAATGAAAAGCTTGCGGCGTTGGGAACCTTGAGTGCGGGTATTGCACACGAAGTGAAGAATCCATTGGCTGGAATTCTGGGGAACGCAGAGCTGGCCGAGATTTCGCTCGCTAAGTTGGCTTCTAGTGAACAGGTTCAAAAAGTAGCAATTTACATCGACGTGATCAAAAAAGAAACAAAGCGAACCCGAGGCATTATTGATGGCCTGATGCGATTCTCTCGTAAAGAGAAAGCTGAACATGAGGCCTTCGATCTCGAGGTTGTTTTGCACGAAACGATTGCCTTAATGGAGCATAGTCTTAATATGGGCGGAGTTGTTCTTCGCACGAATTTTGATCCTGAGCTTATGCAGATTAATGGGCATGCTAACAGTGTCGAGCAGGTGCTTTTAAATATGCTTCAAAATGCGGGTCATGCCATGGCTGATGGCGGCGAGATTGAAATCACAACAAAGTATTATTCCGACGGGGATGCCAAGGTTGGTAGTTTTGTTGCCACTAACCCAAATGGTTTTACCGGTCCTTTTTGTAGAGTGAAAATAAAAGATACGGGTTCGGGGATGACTCGCGAGGTTATGGAGAAAATCTTCGAACCCTTTTTCACGACCAAGGGGGCGGGCGTAGGAACAGGGCTTGGCCTCTCTGTTACCATGAATATTTTGACTGAACACAAGGCTCGAGTTTCCATTGACTCTGAGCCGGGGGTTGGGACAACTTTTTATCTGGATTTTCTCGCCTTTGAGCCCAGAACCGCGGAAATTCAATCGAGAATTAAATCGGTGATGGACCGAAAGAAAGGGGGAGGTGGTGATTATAGTCCGGCAGCAGATGTCGTAAAGAGTGTGCCTTCGTCTCCTGGAGAGCCCTCTTTAAGTGGTCATGATCAGCAGACTCGCTCAATGGTTTTCGAGCCTCCTCAAGAAGTTGCCGCAGAAACTAGCTTTGGTGAAGCTGATCAAGATGACTCGGGGACTGGTGCTTCAGAATCAATTGGTTTAGGCTCATTTACAGAGCGTAAGAAAAAAATAAAAGGGCGAGTGAGTCTTGGAACTGTGACAAATTTTGCGATTCGAAAGCCTGGGGGTAAAAGTTGAGCTCGATTAGCATTAACCCAGAAGAGTTTTTAATTCTTGTCTGTGATGATGAGGAAAGCGTTAGAAATGTTCTTAAGGAAGCTTTAGGGAACTGGGGTTTTAAAGTTGTAACCGCTCATAACGGAGAAGCTGGTTTAGATTTTCTTCAAAAGAATGACCTTCCTCACATTGTTTTAACAGATGTAAGGATGGGGGGGATGACGGGGCTTGATTTAGCTAAAGCGGCGAAAGAGATTTCAGATGAGATCGAAGTCGTGATCATGACCTCCCAGGGGTCTTTTGATACCGCTGTCCAAGCTACTAAAATTGGGGTTTATGATTACTTAAGTAAGCCGTTTGATCAATTGAGTGATGTTAAGAACGTTATTGTTCACGTATGCGAGAGAATCTATCTTCGACTCTATAACGAATATCTGATTGATGAGTTACAAAAGAAGAACGAGCAAATACAAAACTGGGCTGAAATGGCGGCCAAATTATCTGAAAATTTAGACGTGCCTCAGACAATCAGTATAGGCTGTGAATATCTATCGAAGGCATTCTCTGGTGCTCCAGCTATATTTTTTCAATTGATTCCCAATGATCGGACTCTATTGGCTACTACGCGATTGCCGGAGACTGTATTTGGTGGAGCTCAACCGAAGTTTCCACTGGCTGCCCAAAAGGCGAATAGCTTTCAAGCAATTAAAGCCGTATTGGTAGATCTGAACGACAACGGTGACTTTAAGAGCTTTGTTGAGAAGGCAGAGCAAATGAGTCCTCCAGATCTAAGAACAAAGCCTGGTGAGTGGAGGTTTGTCGCTTTCAATACTCGAGATCTCCCCCGTGGGGTTTTTGCGGTAAAAACAGATGAATGGGACGAGGCTATTGCTCGTCGATATTTAACTACTGTAGAAACTTTTTTTGAGAATGCTTTGCTGCACGTTAAGGTGATCGAGAATTCCATTAAAGACGGATTAACTAAGTTGTATAATGTTCGTTATTTTAAGGAAAAATTTGCCGAAGAGCTTTCTAAGTCACAACGAATATCTCACCCTATTAGTTTAATCTTTTTTGATATTGATCACTTTAAAAACTTTAATGACAAGAACGGGCATCCAGCCGGTGATGCCTTGTTGGTCAAAATGGGTGTTATTTTGCAAAAGCAATTTAGGACTACGGATATTGTAGCTCGTTATGGTGGAGAAGAATTTGTCATTGTAATGCCTCATACGACTCTAGTAGACGCTTTGGCTAAGGCAGAGCATTTGCGTTTGTTTATTGAAAATGAAAAGTTTGATCATGAAGAAAACCAGCCCAGTGGAAAATTAACTGTTTCGATTGGAGTCTCAGAGTATCCCAGTCATGCTTCGACTTGGGAGTCTTTGATTAAAGTTGCCGATGACGCTTTGTATGAGGCTAAGAAAACTAGAAATAAAGTCTGTCAGGGGAAGGCTGCGCAGGGCCATGTTGCACCTTTTTCCACCGCACGAATAGAGAGCACGAGAATTTCTTAGCTTTACACCTTCAAAAACGGCCTGCTTGCGAAAATTCCTTTCCCTTCCTTTCTTTATTAGAGGAGGCCTAGTAATTTGAAGAGGTGATTCAATATCCTCGAATAGATCCAACCATTTTTTCCTTTGATGTCGGTGGTTTTGAAGTTGCGCTCCGTTGGTATGCGCTGATGTATATTTTGGGGTATCTGTTTGGCACTCAGATTGTGAAACGTCGTGTTTTAAGAAATTTGTTTATAATTAAGATTGAGGATCTAGAAAACTTCGTTGTTCATTTGATTGTAGGAATGTTGCTTGGGGCCAGAGTCTTCTATGTAATTTTTTATCACCCTTCTTATTATTTAGAGAACCCAATGGATATTCCCAAGATATGGATGGGGGGCCTGTCTTTTCACGGTGCTGCTGTGGGGATGATGGTGGCCTGTGCTCGCTTTGCAAAAACCCGAGGCTTGCCATTTTATATGGCAACCGACGCCTTGGCTTATGCCAGCTGCCTAGGCTTGTTTTTTGGAAGAATGGGAAACTTTATTAACGGAGAGCTTTTTGGTCGAGCATCGGCTGTTCCTTGGGCCATGGTTTTTCCAACAGATCCGTTACAACTACCTCGACACCCTTCTCAGCTCTATCAAGGGCTTACTGAGGGGCTTTTGCTTTATTTGGTCCTTCGTATTTATCAGAATTGGAGAATTCGGCGCTTTAGTCTTCATGTTGGCGAAGTCGGTGGGCTGTTTCTTTTAGGTTATGGTGTTTTTAGGTTTTTGGTGGAATACACCCGACAGCCTGATGAACAGCTGGGCCTTCTTTGGGGCGGATTTAGTATGGGCCAGTATTTGTGCTTTGCGATGATACTTGGGGGCTTGGGGGTCTTGCTCCACACCATTAAGTTCATGCCTCTCTATAAAGATCCTAAGCTAAAGATTTAGAGAGGAAAAATAGTCTGACGATGAAGCCCATACTTATTGTTGATGACGAAGAAGACTTACTTGGAGAAATGCTAATTGAACAAAAGAGTAATGTTCCATTTGTTATTGTGAGCGGAGGCAATATTGAAGATCATTCAGATCTTAAGGAATGTTCAGTAAAATATGAAAACTTTCATTTTCTGAAAAAACCATTCAATGCAGAGTCATTTGAGCAGCTGCTAAAATCCCTTGTGAAAAACCAGTGATAGGTTGGCACAATAAGCGAAAAGTCTAAATTTTGGGGTAAATTGAGTCCAAAAGTGGTGGTCCCGGGCAGAATCGAACTGCCGACACGAGGATTTTCAATCCTCTGCTCTACCGACTGAGCTACAGGACCACGAGCAAATTGGACTTATAACGAGCTATCGAAGCCATTGCTCCCCGTCAACTGAGTTCTGAAAAAAAGACTTTGCAGCGGTCTTGATGAGGCCTTGGGAGAAGGAGTATTTTTAGAGGCATGAGAAAATCAAGTTTTATCGCTACATTGTTTGTTTTTTCAACCTCGGCTTTTGCTGCTACGCCAACCGCTGGGATGGGCAAGGGGCTTTATACCCAAACGGGAGCTAACTCGTGTTTATATTGTCACGGGGTGGATGGTTCTGGCGGTAATGTAAAGTCCGCTGCTAAATTGAACCAACCTTCTACGTGGAAGATCTATAAAATTTTAGGTGGCAAGGCTGCCGCTGAAAAGAACAAGGCAGATTTTTTAGCAAAAATGAAAGAAGCTACAATTCATCTTATTGAGCGGGGTGCTATTATTCACAATGCAGCCTTTAAAAAGCCTTGGTTTGATCTTTCAAAAGCAGGATCTTCTTATGATGCTCAGATGTTGGGAATCAGTGGAGCGCCTTCTAAGAGTTGGTTGAAGAAATTCGCAAGCAAGGGTGTTACCCCGACAATTGCTTCAGAGTCTGTTTATTTACACGTTCAAACTTTGGATAAAGAAAAGTTCTTTAAGTAAGCCGCTTTGATTAAGTCCTAGGGGGTTGCTTTCTTGGCTTCCCCTAGGAGCTTTGCCCTATCGCAGTTCGGCGTGAACGATGGCGCGATCCAGCGCAAACTTTAGCTGGGCGGATCCTTTGTTTTCATCAATTCGACTTTTAGATTCAACTACCAAAAGCATGAGTAGATCTTCAAGGCAATCTACAACGCCTTTTTTGTTGTCGGTTCCAGCAAAGCTTTCCATCTGTGATGGTGTGAGAAGCTCTCTATCAACTTTGTCTGGAGCCTCTCTTAGCCTTTCAAGCGACTCAATGGCTTCGATCACAGTGTGCAGAAGATAAGCGACGTTGTCAGCGGTGTTTTCTTTGAGAAAATTAAAACGCGCTTTTTCAAGGTCAATTCCCTCTCCAGTAGGGAAATCTCGTTCTTCCACTGTATGAAGGGCTAAGCCAAACATGGCAATTCCCATCTTTTGTAGTTTCTTGATGACTCTAGGGCGGGAGTCTGGAGCGTCTTTAAATACGTCAAAGAGCCGGTTGTTTCTATAAGCGGTTAGGGTGACTAGGTATCTGAGCGCACCCAATCTCTCTTTTAGGTTTATAGGATCTTTTATTCGGATGTGAACTTCTTGGCCTGCGTCAAGGTCTTCCACCTTTTGAGAAACCCAGTCCGTTGTGACGACAACGGGCTTCCATTCATTGAGACTGTTCTTTTCCTGAAAGAGTCCCTCAATGTCGGCAACATCAAGTGGCACTTGTTTGCCTGTGGCTGGATCGATGTCGATTGTAGGTAGCGCCTCTAAAAGCCCTTGTTTAGTTAGAAGTGGAGCATTTTCAACTCCCTTTATCTTGATTAGCTGAGCAACGACGCGGTGATAAATTGCAAAATGACAAACTTTTTCCGCAAGGCTCAAGCCTTCGGCAAAAGGTCGATCCAAAATGGCAAGACTCTGGCGAAGTTCTCTCTCTCTTAATGGCCAAGATGGACTTCCAAAGAGAGGCACCTTTTTGTTTAAAATACTTAAGGCAGCAAAGTGAGTGCGATTTAGATTGGTCGCTTTTATGAAGGGCTCCAAGGTTTCGAATG